>Ga0325411_1002258_pt1 | contig 21733 bp, 30 predicted proteins | sample PopdelMetagenome_13_FD_206181 | JGI IMG/M metagenome (GOLD analysis project Ga0325411, IMG submission 206181) | Populus deltoides microbial communities from Bellville, Georgia, United States - Xylem-PdIQD-R4 | ecosystem: Host-associated > Plants > Phyllosphere > Stem > Wood/Secondary xylem...
TCGGTGGCTAGCCTGTAGCCATCTGTTGTTTTATGTTTCTGTTATCATTGTAAATCTGGGGTATGCCCCTTATAATGTTTGTATCTTCTTCTTTTAATACATACGTCAACTTACCAAAAAAAAATATCATCGATTGTATAATGAAAACCATTGTGTAAGACTATTAACCGATGCTTAAAAATGTATATGACAGGGGGGGTTGATTGGCAACATAAGATATAATATCGTTTGATGTACTATTAACTCAAAGCAAATGCTAATAAGGTGATAATGTAACAAACAATTGTGATACCTAGAAAATAGAAAATATAGTAATCTTACAAACAAATTATGTTAAGCGATGATGGTGAGGAGTAAACATAAGATTCATACTTGTAGTTACTTCAAGGATTGTACCCAAGGAAATCGGTAACTAAGGAAATAAAATATTAATTATTGCTTGGGGAATCAAAAAATTAAGAAAATAAGTTGCTACGTGGTGACGTATAGTCGGCAACCTTAGATTTGAATGTATTATGTAATTCGTTGTAAAGGCAATGTCGAAACCGACAGATATAAAGTTAGACGCCATAACAGCTAGTGCGTAATTCAATATGTCTATGATGTAATCGATGCTAAAAGAATTCTAGATAAACATATTGTTCTCCTTCCTTATGAAAAACCATGTATGTGTATTGTATGGCTAGATGTTAAATTTGTAATGTTATTTTCATTGCAATAATGAGCATGAGTATTGTCATATGAGTTGAGGTATTATTGAACTTGAGTTGAATGTTTTGAGTAGGATTGTTAAAAGTGCTAATAAATATAATTTTACAGATCTATGTCACGAAGTGGGTGAACATTGATTGTGTCATTTCACTATTTATAATTTTGTGAGGTATTTATTTTTATGTATTATGAATACTTAAAACTATGTTAATAACTTCACCTTGAAATGTATTAAATGGTATAATTGTATTTCTAACATTTGGTTATTGTATCTCTTTTATTATGTGTGTGTGTGTGTATCCATCGCTCATATGTTTTAAGCAAATGAAAAATGAAAAGGATATAAGATGAATTGTGAGAAGCGTTGTGAAAGAATCGAATGGAGAAAACAATTGAATTGGTGGGTGGCCAAAGGCTATACTATGTATATGTAATAGAATTATTTGATATTGTGTTACCCAGGAGCATAAGAAAAGAAATGAGAAAATGTATAAGTTATATGGGAAACTCTGCTGTAAATTTGGTAAACTAAAGAATCAATGAAGGGATGTATTGTTAGAAAAATTAAAATAAAAAATAAAAATTACACCATTATACTCATACATCATGATTAGAAATATGAAATTTACCTGGAAATTTTAGGTCATTACAAGGATGATTATATATCTTCAATCTATTAATTATGATTTATGGTTAAAGCTATGAACACTTTGTATTGTGCCTTGAGTATAAATGAGTTTAATAGAATATAATCTTGTAAAAATGCTAGGGATACTTACTCATGAAGATACTAATCAATTTTAAAAAAATTCAAAATTGATATGGGAGGCGAACCTCGTGATCACGTGGTCACGCAACCAACAATCAAGATTAAGATCTGATCCTGGAAAGCTGAAATAGGTCTGATAAGAGTGTGACACAATGGAAACTTGCCCCAAGGCACCAACATTATTGGAATGAGTAAAATGACGCCACAAAGCTAGTTAATCTTCAATAAGTCAGATTCTGTTTGTTCAAAAATTGAAGAACGCAAGAATCACTTTCACACGTTAAAATTGAAAAATCAAAAAGTAATAATCATTAAAGCTGCTGAAATTTTGGTTACATGAGTTTAAATAGTTCTTGAAAAATTAAACCTAATGGATCTGCCCTTGTGAGCTAAACTAACCTCCATTCAAAATTGACCCAAAAACCCTAAACTAAAAATCCAATAACCTAATCCAAACAAGCCTTAGACCCTAGCTCAAAACAAAGTTTTAATTAAGCCCAAACATTAAAACAAAAAAACTAATTTGTCATTAAATACCACTAGCCCTTCTTTCCTTGTATAACTAGGATGAATAAGGAATGCTTATTAGAAAATGATTCTGAAACATTAATGAATCCTTACCACACTTGTAGATTATATTGTAACTCATTAAAGATCCTTGTGGAACTAGGAAATTCTCAAAACCAGCTGCCACATCCTTGTAGGAAAAGAATCCTAACCACATAGAAAGTCCACAAGTCATATGGAAGCAAATAACAAAATTCGTACAGCCTCTGTTCACCAGTATTGCGGTGCCTTCCAGAACTCCGATTGACCTGAATTTTTAACCCAAGGTAGGAAAACATGTCTGGAGAGTTGACATGAATATTAGTCCGATCCAACGATCAGATTGAGAATTATGACCATTGCCGTAAACCTGGATTGTTGCGCGTTTTACGCCAAAATCCGAATCTGACCTTTCTTCGGTCTTATCACAAGGCTGAACCGTATCATTCCCTCCCTCTTGAAGAAGATTCGCCCTCGAATCTTGAATAGGATTAATAGCGACTATAGTAGCCTCCTGTTTAAGACTTTGGAATTCCCTTATTGCTAAAACCTTTCTCCAACAACACTATGTAGAAGTAGTGATCGATAAGAATTTCAAGTAAGCACGCCACGCCGTACAAACCACTTGCGTACATACTTTTGAATGATAACCACAGCCGCTCTCCTTCATGATGCGAACCTCGTGATCATGTGGTCACGTAACCCATACGCAAAGACACCAATTCTCGGAAAGCCAAGTAAATCAGGTTTGATAGGACTGTCACACAAAGATAACTTGTACCTAGGCACCATCACTATTGGAAACGAAAAACCCCCACCCAACGAATATTGATTCGCGAACAAGAAGTATAAGGATGATGCCACAAAGACAGTTGTTCTTCGATAAGTCGTTTTTCAGTTCTTTAGAGAACCATGGAAGGGGGATTATCTCACCAACACACACACACAAAGTCCGGCAAACAAGTTTTATTAATCTGAATTGTCTAACTTACATGTCTGGTTATGCCTTTATTTATACTAACTCTAGACTTAAATAAACCCTAATGGACCCCCCTTAGGTGGACTTATATTAAGCCCACTTACAATTGATCCAAATAAGTAATAATAACCCAAAAACTAAGAAAATAAAAATAAAAAAAATAAAAATCCAAAAATTATCATCCTAAATATGCCAGAATCAGATTTGTCACCATTAAGAAGCCACAATTAGACAAGGAAATCTGATCTGAAGGTAGAACTTATTCTGAAATCTTCTTTCCTTTTTGTAGCTAAGATGAATAAGGAATCCTTGTAAGAAAAGGATTCTGAAATAATTATGAATCATTACCACACTTGAGAATTATGTTGCAGCCCATTAAAGATCTTTGTAGAATTAGTAGATTTTAAAAACAAGCTGCCACATCCTTTTAGGAAAAGAATCCTAGCCAAATAGGAAGTCCACAAGTCAAAAGGAAGTAAATAACAAAATTCGTACAGCCTCTATTGACCCGTATTGAGATGTCTTCCCAAACTTTGATTGAACTGAAATTTTAGTCCAAGGTAGGAAAACATGTCATGAGACTCCATATACAATCATGATCGAATGGTCGGATTGAGAATTATAACTGTTGCTGTAAAACTGGATAGGTGCCCTTTTTACGTCAAAATCCGAATTTGACCTTGCCTGGATCGTATCACTTCATCTTTCATTCTTTTGGCGTTGTACTTTTTTTCTCATAAAGCTTGAAGATCATAAAATAATCTTCTACACTTATCAACTTCTCATTCTAAAACCCCCCAAACTATGGCTTAGTTTTTCGCATCGTTGATCTACAATCCTCATATGTTCCCTCTCCCTTGGTGAATACATGACACAAGTAGCAAAAAAAAAAACAAGAAGAAGACGAAGACAAGAATAGAGTTTATAAGAGGAAGAACACTGATTTAGACTCGAGATTACAAACCTGACTTTTGTTTGGACTAGAACTGATCGAAAACAAACAAATATGAAATTAATGAGAATGACTCAAACAACAGCCAAATATCCCAAATATGATGACAATATACTGGAAGGAATAAAATCAACATAAACAAAAACAAGTTTTGAAAGACAATGCAAAACAAACCGTTACAACAAGACAAAACTTGATTTTGGAAACTTACAAAAACACAATCCAAATGACCTCAAATTTAATATATATATTAGGGTACCAAGGAAACAACAAATCTCATTTTATAAGTCGTTCTATTATGTCTAGGTACCCAAACCCCTTTTATGATCAGTTTGCGGAAGAATTTAACCTCCAATTAAAACCTCCAGAAGCCGATATCAAAATAAGCCCAAATTTAATATATAGTGCGATCTCATCCCCAATATACAGAATATGAAGTTTCAATTGATTCTAAGGTGGTTTGCTTATGGTTCACTAAGAGTAGTGTTTCTGCGATAAAATATGAAGCATAATGTCCATGTCCCTGACACTTGAAACATTTAACATCACGAGTACATTTAGGTTGAGTTTCAGATTTACCTTTTGCACCAGTAAGGATATCAACTTTAGCCTTTGGTATTTTGGTTCTGGAAGGAACAAAGGACCTCGGTCGGACAGGACCCTCTCTCTTTAGATTTGGCTTCCAAGATGATGAAGAACCCGAATTAAACACTGGCTGAACGTGTCCCTACCTAAGTTGTCTCTCCACCTTCGTAACCATGTGAACCATGTCCTTTAGCTCCACATAGTGCTGGATCTCAACCACATTGGCAATGTCATGATTCAACCTATTAAGAAATCTAGCCATGGTGGCTTCTATATCCTAAACAACATTGGCCCGAATCATTGTTATCTCCATCTCTTTTTGATATTCATCTATAGTCTTATAACCTTGATTCAGACCTTGGAGCTTCAGATATAAGTCTTTGTAATAGTGGTTTGACACAAATCATCTCCTTATTAAGACTTTCATCTCCTCCCAAGTCTGAACATGTTGCTCCCTATTCCTCCTCCTACTAATTACAATTTGATCCCACCAAATCAATGCATACTCCATAAACTTAATTATCACCAATGTCACCTTCTTTTGTTCAGAATAGCTATGGCAATCAAAAATCCAATCTACCTTTTTCTCCCACTCCAAATAAGCCTCGAGATTGTTTTTACCTTGAAAGTTAGGAATTTTCAGTTTAATAGTGTCCAAGTCCCCATCCATATCTTTATAAGTGCCCATGCCATGAAAATTTACATTCCTCCCAGCCCTGTTCGGTCCAAACCTGATTCCTTTGCCAGCAGATGCAAAATCATAGTCATCTTCACTCGCATATGTGTTTTCTTCAAAATCAGATCTGACATTCTGTACGACCATAAGGACCGTATTTCCTCGAAGATCAGCCCCATTATTCTGTTGCTTTATTGAATTCAATCTTTCATATCCTTGTATGTTCTAGACAACAGCTCAAGGTGTTGGCCTATGGCTTACAATTGGAAAGCTACGTCAGCGTTTTGTGTCGCTGATTCGTTGTTTTCAGACATTCTTTGAATCAACCCAAAATTTGGTTAGTAGCACAAAATATATCCTCACACCTCTCGTGTATCACAAAAAACAAATCAAGGCTTTTCACTCTAATAAGCTTACTATGCCTTTTACCTCACAATTTGCTTTCTTTTGGTTCTTTAGGAACTGAAATCAACAAATCAAAGTTAGTAGCCTTCACAGCGCACTCTAATTATAATTTTCAGACCCAGTGATGTGCCGTGAATGATTCGAAAATCGACAATAATGAATTTGACGAAAATGGATGAAGGATGGGTCTGGTTGTGTTGTCTTTCTTTTGGTGTTTAGGCTGGATTATAGTGATTTTAAGGTAAATAAGATAGAGGATAGACTAGAATGATACTTTGATAAGTCGATCTGGAAACCACAAAGATCAATCTAGGATTTCGACACCACACTCTTTGTGATTGAAGAGTGATAAGTCAGGTAGGGTTCTTCACAAAATCAATTTGGAAGAACAACTCTTAATTCTGTGAATTAAGTTTTTCAATCTTGTCTAAAAGTCCCTTATTACATTGATCAGTTTGCGGAAGAATTTAACCTCCAATTAAAACCTCCAGAAGCCGATATCAAAATAAGCCCAAATTTAATATATAGTGCGATCTCATCCCCAATATACAGAATATGAAGTTTCAATTGATTCTAAGGTGGTTTGCTTATGGTTCACTAAGAGTAGTGTTTCTGCGATAAAATATGAAGCATAATGTCCATGTCCCTGACACTTGAAACATTTAACATCACGAGTACATTTAGGTTGAGTTTCAGATTTACCTTTTGCACCAGTAAGGATATCAACTTTAGCCTTTGGTATTTTGGTTCTGGAAGGAACAAAGGACCTCGGTCGGACAGGACCCTCTCTCTTTAGATTTGGCTTCCAAGATGATGAAGAACCCGAATTAAACACTGGCTGAACGTGTCCCTACCTAAGTTGTCTCTCCACCTTCGTAACCATGTGAACCATGTCCTTTAGCTCCACATAGTGCTGGATCTCAACCACATTGGCAATGTCATGATTCAACCTATTAAGAAATCTAGCCATGGTGGCTTCTATATCCTAAACAACATTGGCCCGAATCATTGTTATCTCCATCTCTTTTTGATATTCATCTATAGTCTTATAACCTTGATTCAGACCTTGGAGCTTCAGATATAAGTCTTTGTAATAGTGGTTTGACACAAATCATCTCCTTATTAAGACTTTCATCTCCTCCCAAGTCTGAACATGTTGCTCCCTATTCCTCCTCCTACTAATTACAATTTGATCCCACCAAATCAATGCATACTCCATAAACTTAATTATCACCAATGTCACCTTCTTTTGTTCAGAATAGCTATGGCAATCAAAAATCCAATCTACCTTTTTCTCCCACTCCAAATAAGCCTCGAGATTGTTTTTACCTTGAAAGTTAGGAATTTTCAGTTTAATAGTGTCCAAGTCCCCATCCATATCTTTATAAGTGCCCATGCCATGAAAATTTACATTCCTCCCAGCCCTGTTCGGTCCAAACCTGATTCCTTTGCCAGCAGATGCAAAATCATAGTCATCTTCACTCGCATATGTGTTTTCTTCAAAATCAGATCTGACATTCTGTACGACCATAAGGACCGTATTTCCTCGAAGATCAGCCCCATTATTCTGTTGCTTTATTGAATTCAATCTTTCATATCCTTGTATGTTCTAGACAACAGCTCAAGGTGTTGGCCTATGGCTTACAATTGGAAAGCTACGTCAGCGTTTTGTGTCGCTGATTCGTTGTTTTCAGACATTCTTTGAATCAACCCAAAATTTGGTTAGTAGCACAAAATATATCCTCACACCTCTCGTGTATCACAAAAAACAAATCAAGGCTTTTCACTCTAATAAGCTTACTATGCCTTTTACCTCACAATTTGCTTTCTTTTGGTTCTTTAGGAACTGAAATCAACAAATCAAAGTTAGTAGCCTTCACAGCGCACTCTAATTATAATTTTCAGACCCAGTGATGTGCCGTGAATGATTCGAAAATCGACAATAATGAATTTGACGAAAATGGATGAAGGATGGGTCTGGTTGTGTTGTCTTTCTTTTGGTGTTTAGGCTGGATTATAGTGATTTTAAGGTAAATAAGATAGAGGATAGACTAGAATGATACTTTGATAAGTCGATCTGGAAACCACAAAGATCAATCTAGGATTTCGACACCACACTCTTTGTGATTGAAGAGTGATAAGTCAGGTAGGGTTCTTCACAAAATCAATTTGGAAGAACAACTCTTAATTCTGTGAATTAAGTTTTTCAATCTTGTCTAAAAGTCCCTTATTACATATTCTGACACTATATTTATAATTGAAACATCTCTTCAAAGTTAGGAAAAATTCAACATGGCAGAAGTCAAGCCTAAAAAATAGACTTTCACAAACTAACCTAGACAAATTAACTAGCACACGTTTTTTGACCTTTCTAACATAAACAAACCAAATTTAAAACAACCATATCTTCTTACACAAAAGTCCAATGCAATCATGGTTGGACAATCTAGAATGATCACGTTCTGAACTTGAAATCCACCTAGATTAGTCTCGTTTTCACATGCAATGGATGACTTCAAATTCGGGTTCAAATTCATTTATTGTTCTGACCGCTCAATTCTTCCCTTATTTGCATATCAACCCAAATTCAAGTAGCTCAGCATCAAAAGAACCATTAAAGGTTTTTCCCATCTCCAAGTTCCAATTGTAGGCAAATTGATCGCTAATTTTTAAATCCGATGCAGCTTCAATCATTCCAATTTGACTCATCAAGGCCTTTTGTAGTTGTTTCGTTCTCGCTCTTATCATTGGACCATCTGAATCTTCTTGCATATTAGATTTAGCTTTACAAGATGGATTATAATTCCCATGATGCACATCATCAGCCCCGGGTTGAAAATGATTTGTCCTCAAATCAGAATCGTCGTCGTCATATAAGTATGGAGTCAAGTCTTTCACATTAAAAGTAGCTGATACGTTGTAATCACCAGGAAGATCTACCTTATACGCATTGGCATTCACCTTCCCTATAATCCAAAATGGGCCATCAGCTCTTGGTATCAACTTGGACTTATGTTTGCTTGGGAATCTGCCTTGCTAATATGAATCCAAACAAGATCTCCAGGTTCAAACCTAACCATCTTCCGCCCCTTGTTAGCTTGTTTAGCATACTTTGTCATTTTCTCCTCAATATGTAATCGAACCTGCTCATGTAGTTTCTTCATCAATTCTACCTTTCTACTTCCATCCATAGATGTCCTCTCATCAATTGGAATATGAACAAGATCAATAGGAACACAAGCATTAAAGCCGTACACAACCTCAAATGGTGAAAATTTTGTAGCCTCGTGTACACTACAATTATATGCAAACTCCACAATAAGCAAACAAGTATCCCAACTCTTCAAATTCTTATGTATAACAGCTTGTAAAAAAGAAGATAAAGTTCAGTTTACTATCTCAGTTTGTGGATGACATGCCGTACTGAAAAGTAACTTCATTCCAAGCTTCCTCCAAAGAGTCTTCCAAAAGTGGCTTAAGAACTTTGTATCACGATCAGAGACAATGCTTTTAGGAACTCCATGCAAACAAACAATCTCTTGAAAGAACAAATCAGCAACATGTACTGCATCGTCAGTTTTGTTGCAAGGAATGAAATGAGACATTTTGGAGAATCGATCAACCACGACCATTATTGAATCCTTTCCACGCTGTGTTCTTGGTAACCCAAGTACAAAGTCCATGCTAACATCCATCCATGGTTGCTCTGGAATAGGCAGTGGCATATACAGTCCATATGCATTCTCTTTACCCTTAGCTTTCTTGCAAATAGCACATCTCTCAATCACCTTGTGCACATCCCGTAACATGCTAGGCCAAAAGAAATGTTCTTTCAGCAGCTCATAAGTCTTCTTCTCCCCAAAATGACCACTAAGACCACCACCATGAGCCTCTCGCACAAGCAACTCCCGTAACGATCCTGAAGGAATACACATTCTGCCCATTTTGAACAAGTAACCTTCATGCATAAAGAACCCATCACAAGCTCCCTTTGCACATTCGACAACCACATTAGCAAAGTAGGAATCATTAGCATACTGTTCCTTTACTTGTTCAAAACCCATCAGCTTTGCATTCAACATAGAGATCAGTGCAAACCTCCTAGAAAGAGCATCAGCAACCACATTAACTTGCCCTTTCTTGTACTTTATGACATAAGGAAATGACTCCATAAACTCCACCCATTTAGCATGTCTGCGATTCAGCTTGCTTTGGCCCTTAAGATACTTCAAGGATTCATGATCAGTATGTATAACAAATTCTTTAGGCAACAAGTAGTGCTGCCATACCTCTAGAGCCCGAATCAAAGCATAGAACTCCTTGTCGTAAATAGAGTAGTTCAAACGTGCTCCATTTAACTTTTCACTGAAGAATGCAATCGGCCTCTTTTCTTGCAGCAAGACAGCCCCAATTCCAACTCCGGAAGCATCGCACTCTATTTCGAATGTTTTAGCAAAGTCTGGAAGTGCTAAAACTGGAGCAGTACACAACTTTTCCTTAATTAGCTCAAAAGCTTTCTGCGCATCTTCACTCCATCTAAACTCGTTCCCTTTTTTCAAGCATTCTGTCATAGGAGCAACAATAGAGCTGAAGTCTTTCACAAATCGCCTGTAGAAAGAAGCTAAACCATGGAAACTCCTCACATCAGCGATACTAGCAGGTTTTGGCCAGTCCCGAATTGCCTCAATTTTCTCCTCATCAACCTTAACTCCCCTGCTAGAGATAATATACCCAAGAAACACGACACTTTCTTTACAGAAGTAACACTTTGTGAGTTTCCCATACAACTTAGAATCTCGCAAAGTTTCAAACACAACTCTGAGATGCTTCATATGATCATCAAAGGTCTTGCTATACACCAGGATATCGTCAAAATATACTACAACAAACAGCCCAATATACTTCCTCAAAACATGATTCATAAGCCTCATAAATGTACTAGGCGCATTAGATAACCCAAACGGCATTACCATCCATTCATATAACCCCTGTTTAGTTTTAAATGTTGTTTTCCATTCATCTCCTTCTTTCATTCTAATTTGGTGATAACCACTCATCAAATCGACTTTAGAAAACAATGCAGCACCATGCAACTCATCAAGCAAATCATCAAGTCTGGGTATAGGAAATTGATACTTAACTGTTATTTTGTTGATAGCGAGGCTATCCATACACATCCTTATGGTACCATCTGTCTTCGGTACAAGCAAAGTAGGTACGGAGCATGGACTAAGTGATTCTCGCACATAGCCCTTCTCTAAGAGCTCACCAACCTGCCTTTGAATCTCTTTTGCTTCCTCTGGATTACATCTGTATGTTGGTCTGTTAGGAAGTGAAGCTCCCGGCACCAAATCAATTTGATGCTCAATTCCCTGAATAGGTGGTAACCCTTTAGGTAATTCATCTGGAAACACATCTTTAACAAGCAATTCCTTAATCTGTCTTGGTAAGTCCAATCCTTCTACTTATAGTAATTGTTTTGCCCAGATCATGAAAACAGCCATTGCCGAAGCTAATGCTTATTTGATGTCTCATTTTTTGGCTAACAAGAGCCCCTTATGTGATTTCACCTCCTTTTGTTGGCTTCGTAACTGATCCTCTCTAACTTGTTGAGAACTCAATGGTAACAAGTTCACCTTCTTTCCATTCAGCATAAAAGAATAAGTGTTCTTTCGTCCATTATAGGTCACACATCCTTATCAAACTGCCATGGACGACCCAGCAACAAATGGCTAGTTGACATCAGTGCAACGTCACGCAAAACATCTTCATGATAGGTTTTAATGGAAAAAGGTACACGAACTTGCTTTGTCACCCGAATCTCCCCATTCTCATTTAGCCATCACAAACTATACGGCCTGGGATGTGGAAGGGTAGTTAAACCTAATTTCTCCACCAAGGTAGTTGACGCAACATTAGTGCAACTTCCATTATCAATGATCATCCCACACACCTTATCTCGAATCTGACATCGAGTATGAAAGATGTTCTCGCGTTGCTCATCACTAATGTCAATTTGTGCATTCAGAACCCGCTGCACAACCAACAAATCTCCCTTCACTGGTTCGAAATCCTCATCTTGTTCAACCACTTGTTCCTCATCTTCATCTTCAGTTTCAACCTCATCTCCACTAATCAGATCTCCATGATCCCCATGCAAAATCATCACCCTTTTATTTGGACATTCCGAAGTAATATGCCCATGTCCTAAGCACTTGAAGCACTTGATGTCCCGAGACCTCCTAGGATGTTGAGGTTCTGTCACCTTCTCCTTTCCCTTCAAAGAATCAGAATTGGTATTCTCATCTTCTCATCTCGTTTAGGTGTTCTCCATGTTCGTGTAGGCGTAGAAATAGCCCTTGTCGTGTTTGACGTAGTTACACCAGTTGTTTAAGATAGGCATGTTTAAGATCATTAGATTTTGCAAAAAAAATTAAGGTGTTTCCCCACTTTTTTTACACACTCTTCTTTTCTCACCCTTTCTTTCTTCTATCCACTCTCGGCCTTCTTTTCATCTTTTTGTTTTTGGCCATAACCCTCCCCTAAGGGCCTAATCTTTGTTCCCTTTTGTTTTCAAGTCATGGCTCACTTTCTTTTCTCTCTTCCTTACATCCTCACCATGTTGTTCAGCTTGTTTTTCCATTTTAGCCAAATCTTTTTGTTCCTCCACTTTGGCCGAAACATGTTGCTCTTCCTCATAACCCTTCTTCAATTGAATTTGATCTTCATACACTTGCTTTGGCGAGAGTGGGCAAATCTATCAAGAATCAAACAAGAAATAATAAAGACTTAAATTGAAGGATATAACCTGTGATTAGATCATTTCTGATACCAACTAATGCGAACCCCAGTGGAATTTAATGGTATTCACGACCCCAAGATCAATCTAACCCAAGTTTGTTGAGATTTGAATGAGCTTATCACAATGGAAGACTTGCTCCAAGGCAACAAGACTATAAACTAACTCGATCACAACGCCTACACTTGGAGACGAGCAAAAGAAGTATAAATTCACAACAAAGAATGATCAATTCTTTGAAGAGTTGAAAGTTTAATCAAGAACCAAGATTGAGCAACCAAAAGTCGACTACAATGCTGAAAATATTATCAAAAGTCTGACCTAAAATTATTCCTAAAGAGTATTTATACTCCAAGCCAAAACCCTAGTTTCCCTAATGGGTCTCACATAAACCCAATTTAAATAATAATAAACCCAAGCTAAAACTAGCCCAAACTAATTAAAATAAACAAGTTTAAAACCCAAACAAATTTTCTCCTTTCAAGATAATTAAAGTTTGATAGCCGAGTTAATTAAATAAGACAAGTTTGTTATTTCCGTATTCTGTCTGGCAGCAGCAAGACCCAACTTAAAACGGATGGTTCTCTCTCATCTTAATGAATTAGAAGGTGTGCCATATACCAGCCTAACTAGAATCACATCAAAATTCGATCTGTAGCTCAAGTTATGACTAAAATAGTAACGAAAGGTCAAACTATCCGAATCTAGTCTTCTTCTCCCAATCCTTGTGTAATGGTCTTAGTTCTACCAACAAGCCCCTCTTGAATATGAATCAGATTAATCAAGGCTTACTCTTTATTATTACAAATCCTCTTGAAGTCCATTGAAAGCTTGTTTGAACTTCTTAGCCCTAAGCCTAGTAACTGGACCAACTGGAACCTCCAATGGATCCTTTGATAGTTGGATCGCATCATCTCCCAAATAAGATGTGACTTGCTTTCATTGGTACCATGTCGCACAGAACTTCATCAACATATTTCCTAATTGAAAATGAAACCACAACCTGTTTAGTCACTTTCACTTCACCACTATCATTCAGCCATTACAATCTATATGGTTTAGCATGCTTAACAGTACGCAAATTCAGTTCACTGACAAGGGTGGTACGAAAACGCGTATGGAAGAAGTGTTCGCCTTATAACCAAGGACTCCTCAAACGATAATGCTAACTCATCCCCATCACTATCCTCCAATGGTGTCATGCCTTCAATTATCACCAATTTCACCCTGATACCAAATGACGCGAACCTCGTGATCACGCAACCCACACGCAAAGACACCAATTCCCGGAAAGCCAAGTAAATCAGGTTTGATAGGAGTGTGACACAAAGATAACTTGTACCTAGGCACCAGCACTATTAGAAATGGAAAACCCCGACCCAAAGAATATTGATTCGCGAACGAGAAGTATAAGGATGATGCCATGAAGACAGTTGTTCTTCGATAAGTCGTTTTTCAGTTCTTTAGAGAACCATGAAGGGAGATTAACTCACCAACACACACACAAAGTGCGGCAAACAAGAAGATTATTAATCTGAATTGTCTAACTTACATGTCTGGTTATGCCTTTATTTATACTAACTCTAAACTTAAATAAACCCTAATGGACCCCCCTTAGGTGGACTTATATTAAGCCCACTTACAATTGACCCAAATAAGTAATAATAACCCAAAGACTAAGAAGAAAATGATAAAAATAATAAAAATTCAAAAATTACCATCCTAAATATGCTAGAATTAGATTTGTCACCAAATAGACTAGGAAATCTGGTCTAAATGTAGAATTTATTTTGAAGTCTTCTTTCCTTTTTGTAGCTAGGATTCTGAAAAGGATTGACCCAAATAAGTAATAATAAGGAATTTTTGTAAGAAAAGGATTCTGAAATAATTATGAATCCTTGCCGCACTTGGAAACTATGTTGCAGCCCATTAAAGATCTTTGTAGAATTAGGAGTTTCCCAAAAAAAAGTTGTCACATCCTTTTAGGAAAAGAATCCCAGCCAAATAGGAAGTCCACAAGTCAAAAGGAAGTAAATAACAAAATTCATCCAGCCTATGTTGACCCGTATTTCGATGCCTTTCCGAACTCCGATTAACCTGAAATTTTAAACCAAGGTAGGAGAACATGTCAGGAGATTCCACGTAAAATTTCGGCACACCTTCTTTTGTTCAGAATAGCTATGGCAATCAAAAATCCAATCAACCTTTTTCTCCCACTCCAAATAAGCCTCAGGATCGTTTTTACCTTGAAAGTTAGGAATTTTTAGTTTAATGGTGTCCAAGTCCCCATCCATATCTTTATAAGTCACATTCCTCGTAGCCTTGTTCGGTCCAGACTTGATTCCTTGGCCGTATTTCCTCAGCGATCAGCCCCGCTATGCTGTTGCTTTATTGAATACACCTCATCTTTTAGATCCTTGTACGATCTAGACAACAGCTCAAGTTGCTGGCTCGCAATTGGAAAGCTACGTCAACGTTTTGTGTCGTTGATTTTTTGTTTTTAGACATTCATTGAATCTATAAAATTTGGTTAATAGCACAAAATATATCCTCACACCTCTCATGTATCACACGAAAAGTAATCAAGGCTTTTCACTCTAATAAGCTCACTACGCCTTTTACCTCACAATTTGCTTTCTTTTGGAACTGAAATCAACAAATCAAAGTCAGTATAGCCTTCGCAGCAAACTCTAATTATAATTTTTAGACTCAAGAATCAATAAATATATCAAAAACAAAGCAAAACAAAACTACGATTACGATTTGCAAGTAGCAATGCAAATTCATATGAATTGTGGACGAAACGAAGACACGAAATAAAATAGAAGTGAATATTAGCAAAAACAGTTACTTGACTCCTAGATAACCCAAATATAATAGACGCAAAAAGATTTGGCTAAAACTAAACAGTAAGGATCATGTTTTGAAACTTGATGCATATCTAACGTATTACGCAATTTTTACGTAACAGAATTGAAACCCAGACTTGATCTCGAAATGACCTCAAATTCATTATTTAGTATAGGTCATTCTCTTATGTCTAGGTACCTAAACCCCTTGTATGATAAGTTTGCGGCAGAATTGAATCTCCAATTCAAACCTCCAGGCCGATATCAAAATAAGCCCAAATTTAATATATGGTGCGATCTCATCCCCAATACACAGAATATGAAGTTTCAATTGATTCTAAGGTGGTTTGCTTATGGTTCACTAAGAGTAGTGTTTCTATGGTAGAATTAAACATCGAATTAAAACCTCAAGCAAACAACATTATAATAAGCCCAAATTTGACATATGATGTGATCTCACCCCCTATAGAGTTAATATGAAGTTTCAATTGATGCCAAGGTGGTTTGCTTATGGTTCACCAAGAGTTATGTTTCTGCGGCATAAATTGAATGATCCTTCAAATTTCAACTAATTCCTCTCTCTCTCTCTCTTTTCTTTTTAATATACTGAAATGATTAGAGACAATAACAAGATGAAATATAACTCTCTCTCTTTTTTTTGCTTAGATGGCGCAAACACGAAGAACAAGAAGATGGACTCCAACACTAAAAAACTTAAAAGAACACTAAAAAAACAAAAATTACCAAAGGATATGACCTTGTTTCGGAGCCTAGCTCTGATACCAACTGATGCGAACCTCGTGATCAAGTGATCACGCAACCCACAATCAAGATTGAGATCTCATCTCGAAAAGCTGAAATAGGTCTGATAGGAGTGTGACACAATGGAAACCTGCCCCAAGGCACCAACACTATTGGATTAAGTAGAATGACGCCACGAAGCAAGTTAATCTTCGATAAGTCAGATTCAGTTGGTTCAAGAACTGAAGAATGTAAGAATCACTCTGACACGTTAAAACTGAAAAAAATTCAGAAGTAATTATCATCAAAGCTGCCGAAATTTTGGCTTACATGAGTTTAAATAGTTCTTGAAAAATTAACCCTAATGGACCCCTTCTATGGACTTTTATATGAGGTGCACTCAAAACTGACCCAAAACCCTAAACTGAAAAACCCATAACTTAATCCAAGCAAGCCTTGGATCCTAATTGAAACAAAGTATTAATTAATCCTAAACAAGTTTTGGGGAAGGGGCGCATTGCATCTCAGTGTCCAAACTGAAGAGTTATGCTTACAAGAGACAATGGGGAGGTTGGATCTGAAAGTGACAAATCTAAAAGTGAAGAGATGCCACCTTTGGTGGATTGTAGTGATGAGGAGATTACATATCCTGTTAAGGGGGAGGCCTTGGGTATAAGGCGTGCGCTGAACAAACAAATAAAAGCAGATGATGTAGATCAGCAGCGGGAAAATATATTTCACACTCGATGTCACATCCAAAACAAGGTATATAGCATGATAATCGATGAAGGTAGTTGTGGTAATGTAACTAGTGATACTCTTGTGAAGAAATTGAATCTGAGTTGTATTAAGCATCCTAGGCCCAATGCATGCTAGTCACTTGCTTTTGGAGCGTCCATGATAGTTTGATCGAAAAGCCTTACTTTTGGGGCATCCATGACAGTTTGATCAGAAAGCGATTCATCTTGGTGGTCTTGCAACCCACACGCAAAGTTATCAATTCCCAGAAAGCCAAGTAAATCAGGTTTGATATGAGGGTCACACAAAGATAACTTGTACCTAGGCACCAGCACTATTGGAAACGGAAAACCTCCACGTAACGAATATGCCAGTGCCTATTCCAGAGCAACCATGGATGGATGTTAGCATGGACTTTGTACTCGGGTTACCAAGAACACAACGTGGAAAGGATTCAATAATGGTCGTGGTTGATTGATTCTCCAAAATGTCTCATTTCATTCTTTGCAACAAAATTACCAATGCAGTACATGTTGCTGGTTTGTTCTTTCAATAGATTGTTCGTTTGCATGGAGTTCCTAAAAGCATTGTCTCTAATCGTGACACAAAGTTCTTAAGCCACTTTTGGAAGACTGGAACGAAGTTACTTTTCAGTACGGCGTGTCATCCACAAACTGATGGACAAACTGAGGTAGTAAATCGAACTTCATCTTCTTTGTTACGAGTTGTTATACATAAGAATTTGAAGAGTTGGGATACTTGTTTGCCTATTGTGGAGTTTCCATATAATCGTAGTGTGCATGGGGCTATGAAATCTTCACCATTTGAGGTTGTGTATGGCTTTAATCCTTGTGTGTCCTATTGATCTTGTTCATATTCCAATTGATGAGAGGACATCTACGGATGGAATTAGAAAGGCAGAATTGATGAAGAAACTACATGAGCAGATTCGATTACATATTGAAGAGTAAAGGACAAAGTATGCTAAACAAGCTAACTAGGGGCGGAAAATGGTTAGGTTTGAACATGGAGATCTTGTTTGGATTCATATTAGCAAGGGCAGATTCCCAAGCAAACGTAAGTCCAAGTTGATGCCAAGAGCTGATGGTCCATTTCAGATTATAGAGAAGGTGAATGACAATGCGTATAAGGTAGATTTTCCTGGTGATTACAACGTATCAGCTACTTTTAATGTTAAAGACTTGACTCTATACTTAGATGACGATGATGATTGTGATTTGAGGACAAATCATTTTCAACCCGGGGCTGATGATGTGCATCATAGGAATTATAATCCATCTTGTAAAGCTAAATCTAAGATGCAAGAGGACTCAGATGGTCCAATGACAAGAGCAAGAGTGAAACAACTACAAAGGGCCTTGATGAGTCAAATTGGAATGATTGAAACTCCGTCGGAGTTAAAAATTAGCAATCAGTTTGAAATTGGTTCAAGAATATTTATTTGCCTACAATTGGAACTTGGGGATGGGAAAAGCCCTTAATGTCTCTTTTGATTCTGAGCTACTTGATTTTGGGTTGATATGCAAATAAGCGAAGGAATTGATGCTGTGTGTGGTCAGAACAGTAAATGAATTTGAACTCGAATTTGAAGCCATCCATTGCATGTGAAAACAAGACTAATCTAGGTGGATTTCAAGTTCTTTCTAGATTGTCCAACCATGAAACTTAATTTTGTGAAGAACCCTACCTGACTTATCACTCTTCAATCACAAAGTGTGGCATCGAAATCCTAGATTGATCTTTGTGGCATCCAGATCGACTTATCAAAGTATCATTCTAGTCTATCCTCCATCTTATTTACCTTAAAATCACTATAATCCATCCTAAACACCAAAAGAAAGACAACACAACCAGACCCATCCTTCATCCATTTTCGTCAGATTCATTGTTGCCGATTTTCAAATCATTCACGGCACATCACATTCTTTAACTCAGATGATTTAGATTCTTGTGTTCCTAGTGTTGTTAAAGTTCTTTTGCAGGATTTTGAGGATGTTTCTTAGTGGTTTTCCGCTAATTAGAGGTATTGAGCATCAAATTGACTTTGTTCCAGGAGCATCTATACCAAATAGGCTGGCTTATAGGAGCAATCCTAAAGAGACTAAGGAGCTTCAAAGGCAAGTGGGGGAGTTGATGTCGAAAGGATACATTCAAGAGAGCATGAGTCCTTGTGCAGTTCCCGTGCTTCTTGTTCCAAAAAAGGACAAAACTTCGCAAATGTGTGTGGATTGTCGAGCTATCAATAACATCACTGTAAAGTACCGACATCCCATTTCTAAATTAGATGATATGTGGGATGAATTACATGGTTTTAAATTGTTTTCAAAAATTGATTTGAAAAGGGGTTATCATCAAATTAGGATGAAAGAAGGGGATGAATGGAAAACTGCTTTTAAAACTAAATATGGTTTGTATAAGTGGTTGGTTATGCCTTTTGGACTTACTAATGCATCTAGTACTTTTATGAGATTGATGAATCATGTGTTGCGTGGCTTTCTTAACAATTTCAATCAATGGAGAGGCTATCGTACTAAAGTCTTTAACAAATCTCCTATAAAAACTAGCCAAACCATGAAAACTCCTAACGTTTGTTATGGATTTTGGTGGGGAGAAGAACAAGAAAATGCTTTTAGCTTGTTAAAATCAAAGTTGATTTCGGCACCTTTACCATCTTTACCTGATTTTAATAAAGCTTTTGAGATTGAATGTGATGCTTCAAAAATAGGTATTGGAGCCGTTTTAATGCAAGGTAAACGACCCATCGCTTATTTTAGTGGGAAACTCAATGGTGCAACTCTTAACTATCCCACTTATGATAAAGAGTTGTATGCAGTCGTGCGGGCTTTGGAGACTTGACAACATTATCTGTGGCCCTGAGAGTTTGTCATACATACTGATCACCAATTGTTGAAACATTTGAAGGGTCAAGGTAAGTTAAGTAGGAAACATGCTAAGTGGGTTGAATTTATTGAAACTTTTCCATATGTGATTAAATACAAGCAAGGTCAGGAAAATATGGTCACCGATGCCTTGTCGTAAAGGTATGTTCTTCTTAATACTCTTAGTACTAAATTGCTAGGATTTGAGTATATTAACGAATTGTATCTTGATGATCATGATTTTAATGCCATATATGACACATGCAAGGTTTTGGCCATGGATAAATATTTTAGGCATGATGGATTTTTTTTAAAAGGAAAATAAGTTATGTGTGCCTAATTGTTCTTTACGTGAATTACTTGTGAGGGAAGCACATGGGTGAGGTTTAATGGGGCATTTTGGAATTATTAAAAACTTTGGAGGTTCTGCATGAGCACTTTTATTAGCCTAATATGAAAAAAGATGTGCAAAGAATGTGTGATAGGTGTATAACATGTAGACAAGCTAAGTCTAGGGTAATGTCTCAAGGACTATACACACCTTTGCCTGTTCCTAAGGAACCTTGGGTTGATATTTCTATGGATTTCATTTTGGGTCTACCTAGGTCTAGGAAAGGGAGAGATTCTATATTTGTTGTGGATAGATTTTTTAAGATGGCACATTTCATTGCTTCCCATAAAATAGTGATGCAATAAATATAGCTGACCTATTCTTTAAAGAGGTCATTCGGTTACATGGTCTTCCTAGGAGCGTTGTATCCGATCGAGACGTTAAGTTTTTGAGTTACTTTTGGAAGGTTTTGTGGGGTAAGTTAGGAATTAAACTTTTATATTCTACTACTTGTCATACACAAACAGATGGGCAAACTGAAGTTGTTAACCGGACTTTGATTCAATTGTTAATGGCTATCATTCAGAAGAATCTTGAAAATTGGGAAGATTGTTTGCCATTCATTGAATTTGCATATAATCGTAATGTGCATTCTATTACTGATTATTCCCCATTTGGGCCAATGTTGTTGAGGATAGAGAAGCCACCATGGCTAGATTTCTTAAGGGGTTGAATCAGGACATTGCCAATGTGGTTGAGCTCAAGCATTATGTGGAGGTCAAGGACATGGTTCACATGGCTAAGAAGGTGGAGAGACAACTTAGGAAGGGACATGTTCGGCCAGCATTTAATTCGGGTTCTTTATCATCTTGGAAGCCAAATCTAAAGAGAGAGGGTACTGTCTAGTTGAGGTCTTTTGTTCCTTCCAGAATCAAAACACCAAAGGCTAAAGTTGATGTCCCTATTGGTGCTAAAGGTAAATTTGAAACTCAACCTAAACGTACTCGTGATAAATGTTTCAGGTGTCAGGGACATGTACATTATGCTTTAGAGTGTCCAAATAAAAGAATCATGATGATTAGAGATAATGGTGATATGGAATATGAAAGTGACAGATCTGATTGTGAAGGCATGACACCATTGGAGGATAGTGATGGGGATGAGTTAGCATTACCGGTTGAGGAGTCCTTGGTTATAAGGCAAACACTTCAGGTTCAGGTCAAGGAAGATGAAACTAATCACCAAAGGGAGAACTTCTTCCATACGCATTGTAGTACCACCCTTGTCAGTGAACTGAATTTGCGTACTGTTAAGCATGCTAAACCATATAGATTATAATGGTTGAATGATAGTGGTGAAGTGAAAGTGACTCAACAGGTTGTGGTTCCATTTTCAATTAGAAAATATGTTGATGAAGTTCTGTGCGACATGGTACCAATGCAAGCAAGTCACATCTTATTGGGGAGATAATGCAATCCAACCATCAAAGGATCCATTGGAGGTCCCAGTTGGTCCAGTTACTAGGCTTAGGACTAAGAAGTTCAAACAAGCTTTCAATGGACTTCTTCAAGATACATGGGCTAAGGTGGACTTCAAGAGGATTTGTAATAATAAAGAGCAAGCCTTATGTTGTTCCTTCCAACCTTCTCTCAACATTGACCGAACGGATTTGTTATCCAATCAACGAGGTAAGAGATATTGATCTCGCAATATTTCTACTATTCTGCATTTTCAGTTCTGGAACTATGGAGA
>Ga0325411_1002260_pt1 | contig 21730 bp, 19 predicted proteins | sample PopdelMetagenome_13_FD_206181 | JGI IMG/M metagenome (GOLD analysis project Ga0325411, IMG submission 206181) | Populus deltoides microbial communities from Bellville, Georgia, United States - Xylem-PdIQD-R4 | ecosystem: Host-associated > Plants > Phyllosphere > Stem > Wood/Secondary xylem...
ATATGAAACTATACACAAATTTCTATTTCACTACTTTATTATAACATGTTTAATATTTATATACTTGGTATGTATATGTATATCAAAATAAATTAATTATCAAGTTATTATCCTGTTTTAATTAAATTTGGATTTTGATAATATAATAAGTATTATGAATTATTATTATTTTAATTATTGATAAGAAATTTTGAATTTTCATTTTCATTTGTTTTTATTAGTTTTGAATAATATAATATTTTAAAAGATTATAAAATGTTGTCTATTTTTAAATAACTTGTTTTTTTTATATATCCGTTCTAAGATTTATTGTCGGTGGGGTGTCCCTGCGGCACCACTCTTACTTTGCCCGTCATGAACCCAGAATTGAACCCAGAATTTGAATCATTACAGTTCACATGTTAACACTCCAATGCTTGACATGCCTTTATCACTATGAGATTACACTTGAAACCAGAACTTGTTTGCGTTCAAAAGCAGCAGTATATTGCATTAGGATTCTACATAGTATAGTGGGAAGTAGGGAAATTAGGCATCTTATTCAAATGCCTCAAGATCCGCTCAGCCATCTGCCTCGTATCAATATCCCCATGGTGAAAAGCATTGACCAGAGTGGCAGGTAACAACCTGTCCTGTGATATATCTGAAGCACACCTACTCCCTCCTTTTACCAAGAATCTATCAATTAACCAGAAGGATTTTTTCCATAAACCTTCTCCCTTGTGTTCTTTCACAGCATTCAGAACATGTTGGATCGTATTCATTTCACACAACATGCCAACACTCATCTCAACATCAACTTCGTCATCTAATAAAGTACATACTGCTGACAAAGCAGCTCCAACAACCTCAACATTTTCATGGTCCAAACATGCCAGCAATCTCTCCACTGCTTTTGCGTCAACTAAACAGAAAGTGTTTTGCGAGGAACAAGCCCCTCTATGGACCGGGCACAAAGGTAGTTTTCTCTTTTTTGATGAAATGGAAGACAGGAATTTCGGCGGGTAGAAGAGTTTCAAGAACTTGGTTTTCTTTATTTGTGGTGGTTTTGATAAATTTATGGATTCCAACGAGAGATTCTCCAATCCAATTGCTGATAACCTCTGAACTTCATCACTTGATGTTTTCATGAGCAGTTCTGTGAATACCGAGGTGAAGTTGTAGTCTCTTGCTAGAAACAGCACTTGAGGTTCGTAAAGTGTGGTCGTGAATCTGACCAGAATGCTTACTAGTCCTTCTAAGTAAGGAATTACATACCTTCCTGTTCTTATACAGGTTCCTTGGATTTGATTGATTTGTTGTAAGATTGCAGGGACTGTATTCTGAAGAGCGAGATTTAGTGTCAGGCTCTGGTGGGGGAGTTTAGCAAGAAATGTTGATGAAACTGCCCGCTTCTGTGTGATTCGGGTTGTTTCATTTCTGCCAAGGATTAAGTTCTCGGGTAGACCCGCAGTTTTGCATAGTCTCTCTACTATAATGTGTCCCATGTAAGGTATGAGCACGATGAGTAGCTTGATTGCTGCGATCCCAAGTTCTTCATGGGGGTTATTGAGGAGTTCAACCAGGGTGTAGCTTGCTTCACTCTCTTTGACCATGGAGACAATGGTGCTCATTGATCTGGGAGACTTCGCCAGGCACAAAAGAATTCTAATGAGATTGATGTTGAGGTCATCAGGAGTTGAATGATTGATCATCTCAATGAAGTTATACAGAACATAGTCTGAAGCTAATCTGTGGCCGTGAGAATTTACTTGGAGGCTCTCAAGGTCAAGCCCAGCCTCAAGCATATTTGCTAGCATTGCAGCGGCTTCACCTTTTGAGTTTATTGGTTCACCGTAGATTCTTCGAGTGAACATCTCTTCAACCATAATTTGAATGATTCCAGATTTTGCAAGTATTTTGGCATTAGGATGGCAGGATGCGATTTTTGCTAGAGCTTTGAATGCTGCTGTTCTGGTCAGAGTGTTTCCACCATGCACCATTTTGATAAGAGGTGGAGAAGCCCTCTCAGCCACATAAGTGTCTGTGTCATTTCCAAGTGAAATTTCCCCAAGGTATTCTGCCATTTCTGTCTGCATTTCCTCGGAACCTGTTTATTTTGAATTTCCATTAACGCTGTTGAGGCATATAATATTTATTTGCACACAAGGAAATTCTTTTTCATTATTTAAGCTGTCCAGAAAAACCAATTCTCTTAAACTAATCATCCACAATTAGAGTGACTAGTTCGAACCATTTTAATTAAAAGAAAGAAAAACTTTGCCATTCAACATGCTTGCTAATGCATCAAATTTTTTTTTTCACAAGACGTCCGGCTATGCTTTTGGTAGAGTGTGAGAGGTTTCGGGAGTTACCTTCAGTGAGATGCTTTAGAAGGGGTTCCAAGAGTCCATTCTCTGCCATCTTCTTGATATTTTCTGGAGAACTCTCTAGATTCTTTAAGATTTCATCTGCTTTTTCTGAAGAGAAGGCATCATCAGGCTGATTGTATTTTAGTTTGATCAGCATCAGAATTCCTCCAGGAACTGACCCAATTTTCTCCTGCAATGATTCGGACCTTGATAGCTCAAGTAGTAGTAGTAATGCTGCATGCCTTATGGGCTGGTGACCACTTGACATCATCTTGATTACTGTTGGCATGTCCACCATTTCAGATATCATTATCTGCACAGAAAATCACCAGAGTTGAGTTACAATTCCTGGAAATTGTATTCATGGATTTCAATGGCTTATTTTTTAGATAAATGTGTATCCTCATGTTAGGGTTCATATTCAGACCCATAGAGAACAATTTGAATTGTTGAGGCTTCTTCAAAAAGATGCATGTTACATATAACCGAAGTTTCAGCCATGTTTTGGTCAATTATGATGGTCTAATTGCTAAGCAATTGCAGGTGAGCTTCCTTGGAGGCAAATGCACCGATTCACATAAAAGCCTCCCCGGCAAGCAAATGGCTTGGTTGATTGTGTGTTGGCTGGTGATATAAACTTTTTGCGAAATAAGATGAAGAATATGGGTGTCTTTTTGAAAATTGAACAGTTTTTGCTCCTCATGATAATACTGGTAGACATTGGTTTAACCAATTGAGAGCAAATCTTCTCTCCGCATTGCCTAGTTTTAGAACATTGAGACAGAAATTTACTTGTGACTGCAAATTTCCTCTGGATGACACTCTAAAATCATGAAACATGCACGCAAACACACATGTACTCTACCTTTTCTTTTACTTATGATGTCATGTAAACATTTTAGGAAAGAAGAGCACAACCTTGGAATCATCATCCTCTTTTGTCAACTCTCGTAATAACTCCAGTGCTGCATATCTAACATCTCCATCTTTGTACTTCAGAAGCTTACAAAGCAATGGAAGTATTCCAGCATTGTTAACTTGTATCTTGTTATACTGTTTCCTTTTGCAGATGTCTTGCAAATCCCTCATTGCTTCAAGCACCATACTCGGTGAAGCAGACACGAATAAAGCTGAACGTGAAATATTTATCCTTGCTACCTCGTTTCTTTCTTTCCATTCCTCTATTGTGGTCTTGAGAGCTACATTAGTTTTTAGAACTCTGCTCAGCAGCTTCTGTCCTGTGGTTGGGCAGAAAATTCCCTGCGAGTTATCGGACTCTTCCAACCACTCGGTAATTGCTTTCCTATCATATGTCACTCCACTTTGTAAGGTCACTGGATCATCCATGATCTGCTTCGTTAATGGACAGTAGAAAGTTTGATACAAAGGCTCCATATGATCAGTCATCCTTGCCAATGATGTTGATGAGCTGCTACTGCTGATGTGTTTCCTTGGCCTGCAGAGACTTGTGGGTTTCAGGAATTCTACAAAGTCTGGAGCATTTAATTCCCGAGAATTATCTGTGGACTCTTCAACACTGGCAGGGTAGAGATCTGGTTCTATTGTTACAGATTCTTCGTTTCGTGCCTCCTCTAAGAAATGCTTGTGTGGATCCAGCTCTTCGGTCTGCAATCCTTGGCTTTGGCCAACTTCAAAGTGAGCACTCAACATTTCATTTGAAAGAGCTTGAACTGAAACTTCTGCATATTCTTGGCCTTGAAATGTTGATGAAGGTATCAAGGTCAAGCATGCGCCCATCTCTTTTATCACCCTTTCCAGATGTGACATGTTGCTTTTCAGTTCAGATTCAGAATTTGAGATGGTGCCTCTTTGGCATTTGTCTACAAGATCCTTGGCCTCGGTGATGCTTCTGGATAGGGATTCAAGGAATTCCGTTGCATTATTCGTGGTGCACTCAGTTTTCTGCAACTCCATTATGACTGGGCAAATTCGGTAAAGGTAGCATCCAATTTCAGCCAAGTTTTCCTTTTCTATTTCCACCCATGTAATTGATTCAATGATCTCTGAAATTAATGTCAGCAAGTGTTTGGCAATACTAGCAGATGAAGTTGAATTTTTGCTGGGCTGGAGAAACAAAACAAAAAACGACAAGATTAGCAAGCCTCTCACACAAGATGTTTTTCTCAAGTTTGATTAGCGGCATAAAACCTCAATTAAGAGCTTGGGAACTCAATTCAAGAAAAGGTCAATAAACAGGAAACTGGATTTAGAGAATATTCCTAGCCAGGTAATATAGTTTTAAACTTGCCCCCCAAAATAGGGGGAAAAAAACAAAACCACTTCTATGTACATGGAAGTGGTTCGAAAACAAATATAAGCAGCAGAAGCTTTAGGTCAACAGATTGGAGTTCCAGTATAAAAAAAAGAGGCTGAATTTGATAACTGACGAGTAACTCTTTTGACTTCAAGAGGAATGAAAGGATTTGGTAGGCTACTCCCTCTTTTGTTTGAAAATGGAGTTTTTGTACCTAAATATCTTGAACTCTTGCCACCTTACTCTAATCCTGCACACTAAATCAAACGCAGAAGTATGTACATGGAAGTTTATTTAAAGGCCAGTTCAGTTTCTAACTTTTGAGGCTTACTCAAACTGTTAATACTAGATAGAAGCAAGATGGCATTGACAAACACATACCGACATCCAACCGGAGCCACTACTTCTGATGCCTTCCCGCTGTGTGGACTCGATCGGTGATCTCTACAGAACCTGGAGAAGTAGTCACTTAGTCTTGTTGGAGAAGGCATCCGATAAGTTTATATTTTGCCATTGAACAAGTCTCTGATAGCTTAATTACGCAATTTTCACTAATCTTCCCAGCAAGAGATTTCCTTTCCCAGAAAACTATAATTTGTTGGCGAACTCTAAGGACTCCAACGTATTTGTGAGAGTGACTATCTTTTCTATATTGGTGCTTGATATATACAAGGCACAGAAATTAAAAGAAGACTCAGTCAGCATGGCTGTAATGGGAGTGGGACATGGGATTTGACAAATTGCATGGTTTGGTTTAAGGTTACTATCTGATTTTTCATCAGCCACCTTTCAAGATGGAAGCTTCAATTGTACGTATTTGACAAATTGTACGTATTTGTTGCAACACTAATATGCTCTTTCTTAGTCAAGCAGGCGTCTCTACCTTCACTGACCTGATGTTTGGAGAAGAAATGGCCCAAGAAATTAAGACTTTCTACAGGTGCCTGGATTTAACTTGTTTGACTTTCAGTACCTTGTAAAATGTGTTAAAGATATTTAGTGGTTAGATTAGTCTACTTGGTTTTATTTTATGAGCCAAGTCAAAAGCAAAATGGTCTAGATTAATTCACTAATCTTCCAGTACGTCATGGGCAGCACTGGATTTATCTGCAGGAATGTGATGTACACTATCTTTCTTGCCTTCCCAGATGCTGACGACTGGGTTAGAGGCTTGCAGGCCCCATTTAGAGTAAATTATTATTATTATTATTATTATTATTATTATTATTATTATTATTTGATCTTTACGTTTTTGATAGAATAATTAATTAATCCTTTCAAATTAAAAAAATCCAATATTGAACCCTTATACTTTTATATTTGTTTGTAACTCAGTTCTTTTTATTAGTTTTTTTATGATAATTTTATTATTTTTATTTTTTCAAGCTGCGTTGACTTTTGGATGACGAGGAGGATATAAATAAAAAAACATATTAAGGGCCCTGTTTTAGAAGCCATTATTTATGAGTGTTTGTGATTTCCAACAATTATTGGCAGCAATCCTTTTTTAACAGGATAAATTGGTAATTTAGCACTCAAAATTAAAAATACAGGTGAATTGACATGAGCAAAATATTCTGGTAAAATAGTAATATTTAGGTTGTGTTTGTTTCTGTAAAATGATTTCTGGAAAACTATTTTTTTGTGTTTGTTTACCATTAGAAAAGTTGGTCAACGAAAAATATTTTCCGGTTAACGGAAAACACTTTCCGATTAAAGAAAAATTTGGCTTGGTTTCCATGAAAGTGTTTTTCTTTTATTTTAGGCGGAAAACACTTTCTGGAAGTTGTGAAAAATTTAGAAATGTCATATTATTTGCTGATTATATCAAATTTGGTCCTCAAACTTTTGATTGTTATATATTTTTTTTGAATATTTGTTTTCAATTTCATCTCTTAGAATTTAATTTTTATATTAACTTTGATTCTTATTTTTATAATTGTTATTTTCTTTTCACTTATTATCTTTTAATTGAAATTTTTTATCTATCAAATTTGATCCTCATACTTTTGATTATTACGTATTTTATTTGAAATAATTTATGAAATGTTAATTATTATTATTTTAATTTCTTCATCTTTTATTTTTTTTAGATTTGATCTCTATTATTTTTATTATTATTTATTTTATTTGAGATAATTTATGAAATTATATTTTTTTTTTCAATTTCATTCTCATTCAACTTTTTAATTTGTAAGATTTGTTCCTCATTATTTTAATAAACTTGAAAAAAAATAATACATTAATAAGTTATTTTCTAACTTATTTTCCATGACATAATCAAACACTGGAAAGTGTTTTCCAACTTATTTTCCATTACACTACCAAACATCAGAAAATAATTCACTTTCCCGGAATTCACTTTCCAAAAAGAAATTACTTTTTAGCAAACAAACGGGACCTAGTAAGTATCGTGTTTCTAAAGCGTTATATGATCAAACCATGTTATTTGTCGCTTAATTGATTAACCAGTTTGTAATGGTTAAAGAAATCGGTCAATTGGTTTTGAAAATAGCAAGAAAAATCTCAAAAATACCGAAACTAGTGGGTTTGGTGAGATTTTTTACATTTAAAGATCCAACAGTCTGCGTAGCTACGTAGTAGCTATTACGGGGAAAATGGTATCCAAAAACACCTATAAAAATTTAAGTGTAATTCAACGGTCAGATCAAAAGTTATGGTCCTTTTGAGTTGTTATTCTAGTTAGGCGCAACCAGTTATTCTCTTGAGCCTAAATCTGTCTCACTGATTCATAAATGCATCTGCTAGGCCATCCACATAATCTGTTTTTAGCAGATCCTCGTTTAGTTATAGTAGACTCGCATCTAACTACTCAGAATTACTCACTATTGTGTGAATAATAATTTTTTGAGATTTTAATTGGAGTCTATTTTTGAGTTTACAAGTTGGAAAAAAATATATATTTTGACTTGAGACATTGAAAAAAAATTCATAAAATTATAATTTTCATATGAAACGATTGTCCAGTTAATATAACTATATCCAACCGGTCGACCAATTAAGATAAAAAATTAAAATCTGACTATATCACACTTTAAAAATATAACACCATCAAATTATATTATTTTATTGAACTATTTAAAATAGTATTATTCTATCAAATTTTTATGTTTTATATGAAAATTTTATTAAAAAAATCCTTTTTAACATCTTAGCTCATGACCAGTTTTAGGAAGTCCCTCGTATCTTGAGTTTTTGTTCGAACCTCGTTAAATGTGTTTGTTTCTGTGCTCATTTTCTGTTGGGATGCTTTTGGGGTATAGTAAGGCCGGGAAAGTGGAGTTTTTTGCGATGCTTAACAATACTGGGTCCTCCTTGTTTACATGATTATTATAATTTTTGGTTTTTTTTTAACTATAATTTCATTTCATTAGTATATATTAAGAGAATATTTTTATAAGGTATATTTAATTAGAAAAATTCATTATAATATACTGATAAAATTCCATTAATATATCTATTTATATTTATTAATTTTCTGGTAATAAATCAGATCAATTCAGAATAATATTGTTTAAAAAAATAAAAAATAAAATTGTATTTAACTTGAGATTTGCATGAGTTGGCATGTCAAATCAATTAAATTTGATTTGATGAAGTTTCATTCTATTCAATATAAAACTCAGGTTAAGTTTAATCAAGTTTAATAATATTAATAAAATTCATACAAATATCTTTCAATTTATATAATTATCAGGAATTTAGTTAAACAATTAGATTAATTTAAAATAATATTATTTTTAAAAATTAAAAATAAAATTATAATTTACTTATGATTTGACTGAGTCATGATTTAACTTATCAAATCAATTAGTTTGATCTGATTAAGTATCATCCAGTTTAATATAAAAAAAAAATTGAGTTAGATTGAGTTTAATAACATTGATAAAACTCATTCAAATATCTTTTAATTTATATAAAAGTCATTAAATATATTTATAATAAAGATAAACAACGTTACAATTTAAAAATGATAATCTCAATTAACTTTTAGTCTTGCATTGAATTGTTAATGTAGTGTAAATGTTATAGAATTAACTTAAATGGTGATATATATATATATATATTATATAGATATAGATTTGCTTATACATGTGTGTGTGTGTAGTGCAATGTGTAATCAAATACATGCATGCAACAAAATTTGTATCAGTCGTTTATAGTTATGAGTACAAGTTTTTATATTTTTGGAGAAATTATGAATTTAACCTAACTAAAGTCAAAACCCTAGTCCATGCAAGAACAAGAAAAAAATCCAAAGTGAAAGTCCTCTTGTGTTGCCACTGATGTCATTGACAGGTATTCCAGACAGTACCACTAGCTAGTGATTATGATTAATATCCTTATATATATATGATTCTGGTTTGATTATGATCCAAATATGTTCCTCTGATTATTAATTCAATAAAATATATATATTTATCTTGATCTCATCCAAAAAAAAATAATATTAATAACACTGTGAATAAATATAATATTTTCAAAATACCAAAAATTTAAATGTGGGAAATAAGAAAAATATTGACCTGGGAATAGGTTTAGGTTGAGTTTATTTACTCTGTATTCTAAATAGTGTTCTATACTTATTATTATTACTATTATTATTAAAGAAATCAAGAGTTTTTTTTTTTTTTCGTCTGTCTCAAGTCAATTTTGTGAAAAAATCCACTAAACATGTGAAAAAAAATTCTAGTTTATAACATGCCTTGGTTGCTTCCTGATATTACTCGTATTTCTTCATTTTGAAGCCTGTTCACTGTGGTTCCCATTCTTGTTACAGCATTTATCTGTCATTTCAATGGTGAGTTGGCTGATCTTCATATCCTCTAAATTGCTTGCCTGCGGATTTGATTTGGGAACATTAGTGACATCTATTTACTGGTTCTCTCAATGAAAATTGGTCAACAAAGAATGCCAGTTTCCCCTGGGATAGGGAGTGACCAGGCTTATCTGGGCACTTCTGGCTACTCTCCAAGGCCAGGTGCTTTGACAAGTAGATAGTTTTAGGAGTGACAGCTCGCTGCCATTGCTTTAAGGTGAGTAACTTAACTCTCTAGCTTGAAGTTCTAATCATGCAGGTATATAGTTCAGATCAAAAGAGGGATACATTTTGCATTTTAGTACTTGAAAATATCGGAAACAAGGGCCTTAAAACCTTTAAGATGGGACACTGGTGCTGTGGTGCATTAAATCTTTTATTCCTTTTTCTCCGAGCATGTAAACGCATTATCTTGGTTGGTGGTTCTGATTCTATGTTGCCTGCTATGTATCCCAAATTGGTATCAGTTTCGAAGTTCCAATGCACTTTGATTGCATTAAAAAATGAGAAATTACTTCCAACTTGGGTCTATCTATCATCTTGTTCAATTGTTGATTCAACTTATAATCTTTCATGGATCCACCTTTAGTAGCAACAAAGAAGGATAAGTCATGTCTGTCGTCATGATTTTCCTTGCTGTGTTCTCAAGTTCGGTGGCCGTTTATAGTGATGCCTGTGCCCCATTCAGAAGAAACCCCTCTCCACATGCATGATTTTATTTGTTTTGATATTCAGCTTAGAAAGTGGTTTTCTCATCATCTGCTTGAAGAACTCAACTGTGGAAGCGGTAAAAGATGCAAAGTTGCCTGGGTACTGCTTATGTACAAATCCAGATCTTTTCCCGACTGTGGTGTTCTGTAATGTTTTGTTGTACTGGTTTGAGCTACACATGGAGCAGAGTGCAATACGGTCATCCATCTTGTGACGAGTTCATCGGTCTTTTAAGAAACCATGTCTTCAGGAGTATTTGCAGTCCCCTGAATGTCATTGCATTTTTTGTTCTCAGCACATCACATTCTGGATTAATTATATTTAAGGACGAAGGTGATGATGATGGCAGGTCGCACGACTTTTGATAAATGCTACAGTACATCTGGAACCTTAAAACTCAAAATGCTTGATTAAAAAGATAATAGATTGGTCCTGCTGTGCTTGCAATCAATTTTTCGGCAATTGATCGAACTTTTAACAATATATGTGTTTACCAAGGAAAAGAAGGCAGTCATTGTCTCGCAAAAACATTTTTTATTTATTCTTTTATTTTATTTTATTTTGAGAAAGAAAGATAAAAGTTGATCATGGGAAAAACATTTCTTTCCCTCGTAATGATTTAAAGATGAAAAAATGCATTACCTTTGAGCACTGCAAGGCCAAATAGACCCAAATCTTATTTTGTGTGTTTCTTTGAACAGACCTGCCTTCTTTATCATTTCCAATTCAAATCTCTGACTCAACGACAACAAAAGAAAATAACGGTAAACTACCTGTTACAGAAAGAGCAAGTAAATCCCGGGCCTTGGGAAAAAAACATTAACCTATATTATTTTGCCATATATATTAGCAGCTTGCTTTACCTCGTAGCAAGAACAGTACAAAAGCCAGTCCACGAATCAAATTAAGATCCTATAGAAAAATTGGTACAAAGGTGGCAAAATGCCACGAAGGAGACATGATCCTCATCCACCAAGGAACCACGGTATGCAAATCCGAAGCTTTCATCATCATCAATCTGTTTCAATGGCTTCATCAACATAATAATCCATTCTTCCAAAAAGCTTCGATGCCATTTTGCACCGAGCCATGACAAAGTAGCTTGCTTATTAACATAGTGTCGATCCTTCAAGCCATTGCATACGTTATTTCTGAATCTTTTCACAATGCAGATCCAGAAGATGCCACATTTAAGGTATGCAGAAGGATGGTGTCAGAGATATCTCCTCCTAATAATTAATCAGTTCTTGTGTTTAGACATGTTAAAAGGTACCTATGGTGGGGGGGTATGCCTCGTGCTTCTTTTCTTCTCAACCTTTTCTGCTCAATGTGGTTTAGGGTTCTCTTGTCACAATCTAAACCCAGTGATCAGCGAGTACAACTGCCATCACCTTGGGACCAAATGTCAGAGGTATAGAGTACATATTAGAAGGAAACTCACAAGTTTAGGGTCCGGTTCAGACTAGTTGAAGAAATAGGTTGATCGCAGGACATCTTTTAGATCAAAGACTCCTCGCTCTGGTAAGGGAGGAAATTTCAAGTTGGGGAATGAACTTTGGAAGCTTTCCAACAACTGCAAGCACAAACACAAATACAGCCTAAAGATCACAAATTACGAAATGGAATCAACAATGCATAATAGCTTGTTGTGAAGAGAGCATAATTTTTTATGTGGCCCTTTTTCCTCCCACTTTATTGCTTACCAGTAGAATTCTCAAGCTACAGAGAACTATTTCAATAAAGCACATGAAAGTCACAGCAGGTTTAAATTGTAATGTGCTTCAGTTCATGTTAGAAAGCTAACCTAAGTAACCAAATGAAAGAAAGGTCTGCTCTAACCCAATGACCTCCATTGTGACATGTGGTTTATAGATAAAGATCTAAACTGAACTGTTTATAGAACAATTTACCAGCTATGGATCGTTGCCATCTACTAATGCTTTTTCAGTCATTTCAAAAGAAAACAAACAGTGGCAGTGTGAACTAGCAAAGCACAAGCTTGACCCATTTTAAAACCAGGAAAACAATTCTTCTCTAGGAGCAGTGCTTATATAAGGTTTGATGAGCATATAGTTAAAGATACTTTACATTCTCCAGTATTGGCGCCTCATAGAGTTCAACAAACTTTTCTCTGAGTATCCTGTTCATTTCATCAACATCGCATGCATGTGTCCAGTATGAATCATGGACCCCTGTAGGTGGACATCAGAATGAAATAATAAGATTTCCCGAGAAAAATTACCAGGAGTCAAGAGGGAGTGAGAGAACTACTAGGCCAGCACAGACCTGCAAAGTTCAACCCTGCCTCTTTGCAGGCAACAGCAGTCATCATCATGTGAGAACCATCAAGGGAGTGGACAAAATTTGGAGGAAAAGCTGTTCTTTGCCGCTTAACCATGACCTATAACAAGCACAAAATTGTGGGATCATTCGCTGAGTTCAACATGAAGCTGTTCTTTGCCCCTTACCCATAAATTTTCAATCTCTTGTTTTGTATTTGTATTTTTTTTTTTCAAGGATCGAGTAGAAGAAAGGCATGATTCACAGTTTTTGAAGCTTGTTAGAAAAGAAAAAATAGGAAAAAGATCCATTAAACTACCTTGTCTGTTTCTCTTTTTAATGTCAGCACCTGAAGGGAAGTCTTAATCTACAAATCAAGAAAGCATCTTAGTTGCCTATCCAAATAAAAGGTGGTTTTCTACTTTCATTATATAATTGAGAACTATAAATCAGACAATTTCAAAATAATATTAATTTCCTAGATCATTACAAGATGCCTTCCCAACTGTCGATAAGGCTGTACAACAGGAAGTCCGAGTGGAGTGGTCCACCGAACAGGCTGATTTTCTGAAGCTATCACCTGTTTATATTCCAATTCAGCAGTCAGAAATTCCAGAACGCAGCAGAATATTCACAAGCAGTACAAAGTGTTGATGGTTGGGAACTGCTATATTTAACTGAAAACTCAAAGTTACTGAAAATGTATTAAGCTTGAGTGCTAATGGTATAGTATGCATGTTAGATAGAACATTATCCTTTGGGAAAGTAACGAAGTTACAAAACACCATTCCTCTATTCTCTTCGGTTTACATTTATTGTTGGAAAGATTGTCAAATTAACCTATCCCACCCTTTAACCATCAGAAACAAGGTCCGCAAGAAACAATTCAACTACATTCTTGTATCCCAATATCCTTAGTGATTTATATGATCATACCATTACAAAATATGATCTGAAAATGGAAATGATCTGGCAAAGAAGTCATATATGACACTTGGTAGTTGGAACTGGATACTGAAGGCTAAAGGGAAACTACCAAATGAGAGGTACAAAAATGCCTTGAGGTGATATAGTTAGAAATGATTTTATCTCGAATCCCTTCAATAAGACAACATAGCAGGTGGGATTGAAAACAGGATTCAGTAACCAGCTTTAACAAGTCTTGAAGTCTGGAACTAAGGGCACAGCTGAGCTGAATAAGCTTATTCCCACATTGACCGCATTAACACCAATTTAAAGCTCTCTCACAACAGATGGATTATAAGGAATCAAAGACTATCCATATCATCAAATGATGATTAATGAAGATACTTCGACTATCTAAATCCAACAAAGCTCACTAATACTATAACTTAAGCAGAAAACCTAAGGGGGGAAAACCTTACCAAAGCATTAAATAAAATTACCAGGTCAGGATTTTTGGGGATACAAGTGAAAAGGACATGACCAAAAAAAAGTGTCTTATCAAGATTCTCACTTGAGCAGTCCCATATGTGGGACGTATCAAATGACAGGGCAAAAACTATCCTGCTATGCAAAGCAAATGAAACACACCTTTGCACATTCTCCAAGCCAAGCCATAATCCCTCTTGCACCTTCAAACATCTCTTCCAAAGCCATCAAGGTGGTCTGTTCATGTGGTGAAATAATTAGCACAATCCTCCTTTACAGGCACACACACACACACAGCACTTACTTTTGCTGCATAGCAGGCTGCAGAATACAGCTGTGGATCATCTGCAATGATACAACGCTCTTTTAACCTCCTTTTGATTTGGTCACGGGCACCAATATAAGTGACTCCATACACTGATGTCATCACCGTCTGCTTCACCAACTTCCGGTCCACCTGGGATTCAATGTTAAAGGAGAGCTGTTAGCAACATAATATAGGAGGTCATGTACAAGTATGCCCAGGTATGTTTGGTGACAAAATGAGTCCACTGATCCTAAAACCTAATTGTGTCGGTGTATATTGTTGAAATAAGAAATCATTCGTAATATTAACGATTCAAATAATGTTAATTGAATAATCCCATGCATATTCAGCACCATTAATAAACATGAGAAGGCAGAAACCTGATTGACTAAAAGCTTAGCATGCACTGAATTCGGATTAATTGCAGGATCTTTTTCTGCATCTCTTTGCATGATATCAAGAACTCTACATCAAAAACAGCAATAGAATTAGACGTTAGATGTTCTAACAAAAATGACACTAGGTAATTATATGGGTTTTTAGTGTAACAATTGAACATGAGTTGTTGGCAATTGTTCGAGAAGCAATAGATATGATGAAAATTCAATAATTCATGCTATATTTTGTACCAACATGAAATTTAAAAATCATAGATACAAGTTGCCATCATAACCAGATTCGGGTATTCCAAAATTTACATTTTATTACCCTGTTTTTTTCAGACTAATCAGTCTGCCTACTCCCTGTAGATATGGGTATAAGTTAATCCAAATTTAAGAAAAAAGTTCACCTAATTCCCAACCAACTGTAAAGAATAGTTGTCATGTTGTAGTTGGCTGCCCCTAATCACCTTCAAACTAACTCAATTTCTACAGAGGTACAGTGAGAGAGAGACCCTACCTGGTAGCAATTCCTGAGTAAACATCAGCAGGTTTTTCTCCCCCGACCAGATTTACTGCAGCAGCTCCCAACTAATGAAAAATTCAATTCAGTTATATTGCTTAATATAAAACTTAAGTGAAGTACAACAAGCTCACACCATGCACTCTTAAAGATCCTTAGTCATAATTGTGACTTCAAAAACACTTAAGTTGCGCAAAAAAAAAATTATGAACCTTGATGCAAAATTTAACAAGTTCCAAGTTTCCAAATTTAAGATTTAGAGATACAGCAATTTTCTTAAGTCAACTTGAACAGAAATTTTTTACCTTGTCCCTTCCTAGAGCAGCATAGTGCTGCAAACCATTGCACGAACCATCCTTGGAAAAGTAAAAACAAAAACAAAAAAGAAACATAAGAATCAATTCTTGATCAATGTACATCCCTATACTGCAAATTCAACATGAAAAGTAATGCATGAAGAAAGAAAAGGTTATATATAACACCTCCCAACTTCTTCGAAGACAAAACAACAAACATTAGCCAATCTGCTCCAGAGTTCATCACAACTCATCATAAGCAGGCTTCAACTTTATTTTTTCACAGAACTCAAAGTTGTAACTACTGAAAGAAAAGGTACCTGGTGAACAGGTGTATGTGAAGTAGCAGTCTCTGGAGAAGGGCTTCTCAAAGCTTCTGATAGATTAATACATGCTGCCAAGCATTGAAAAGGATCCTCTGCACCCAACCACCACCTTCGTCCTTCAAGAGGTTGGTCAGCAGAATCAAAGATATCATCCAGATGATTCTCAGTAAATGATATTCGACCATCATAGGATAACTTGTCTACACCACCAGCATACAGATTTGCTAAATGTATCTTCAGCCACCGTAAACCAGACTTCCCAAGAGGTCGTCCTTCTGCAAACTCTAGGATTCCCCGACACACATCAGAGCCTAGATGATTCAAATATGGGTGCATAGGGTAAGCACGACCGCGAAAATCAAGGTTGTGTGGATAGTAAAAGCCTTCCTCGTCCTTCATCTTTCTAGCTACCTGCTCCAAGTTATAACAATTTAACAAGTCATCTACAGACATGCAAACAATTTTATTTTCAGAAAACAATGGAGCTTCTTACCGCAAGTTTTAGTTCAATATCACAACGCTGGGAATGTCGCTCACTATTCTCCTTTTTCACACTTCTAACTTTCCACGTCCATTTCCGAATTTCAGCTTCATCTTCTGTTTGTGGCTCCTCAGGCAGAGGAGCCTATTAAGTTTTTATATGTAAATACAAAAGAGTTTGAAGGGGAAAAGAGATTTCAACAAAAAGAAAGGAGGGAAAGATCAAGGACCAGCACAGGCAATGCTAATTAGGACAGTTACTCAAAAGACAATGGAGCAAAAGAACAGAAAGAATTTCTTTCATTATAAATGAAAAATAAACAAACAAAGAAGGAAAAAAAACTCTGCTCATTAAATAACTCACATCTTCACGGTCAACCAAGCCAGCAAGATGGCCTCCACTAGCCCATATTCTATCAACTACCACAAGGACCCTTTTATTTATTCTCCATTTGGTATTTCCAAGAGTATCCAGGGCCTGACTCACCAAAAAAGCATACAAAATTATTGCAACAAACAAATAAATGAAGACAGGTTTGGGTGCAAGTTTGAAGTCAGTCACAAGTATTCACCATTCGTCAAGTAAATGTATCAATTTTAGTGACATATTTGTCAGTAGAAAATAGATAGAATCAACTTAAGCATTGATTTCAAACCTTACCTTAAAAACAGGCTCTAATTGATTCCTTGAAGCCCTTTTAACTGCATCACGTTGTTGTTTTGATCCATGGATTCGCATAACATAGGAGGGTAAAAACAAGTGTGCACCTTGGTCATACCTGTTGAAATACAGCAAAAGTTAGGAGGAAAGAAACCAGTACACCACTGATATTAATGTCTAACCAGCTGTCTTAAAGAAGAATTGATTAAGATGGTCTGGTCATTTTATTTTGTAAAGCAGTAAGCTTGACATATAATATGTTACTAAGAACAACTGAAATAAACCAACTTCTTTTTAGTAACAATTCTTACATGGAGAATATATCACTGCTTAGAACCAACTGTTCTATTAAACTAGTTTAACTTGAAACATTGTACAAGGATTGGTATAAACAAAAAGAAAAATGTCAAAATATAGAGAATTGAAATCCATACCCTGTCCAGTTTAGAGGAGGCACCAACATTGGCATATAAGGGATGACCATGTGCCTAGCCTGTTCGGATGATAAGAATTAGTATCATCCTAATACCTTAAGGAAGATATGATCTTTAAATATATCCAAAGATATACCAGAGCCAAAACAGTGTAAAAAAGAGTTACTTACAGATTTCTCAAGGCCTTTGCGAACAAGTGGGTCGCACTCAATGACACCATATCTCCTACTACTTTTCCTATCCAAATGTAAGCCAAAAAAAATTTTAGATGGTGATATGAGTGTGTGTGTGAGAGAGAGGGGGGGGGGAATCATTAATTAAACAGAGATTTCAATTTCTCACTGTGTATCTTTTGTGATGGTTTTAAGGGTATGCACAAATGCAGGGCGAATATCAGGCGGACCATCTCCTATTTGATCAATTGGCGGTTGTATATAGGCAGTTTCTATCATTAATTGAATCAAGCGAGAGCCAACCTGGGATAGATAAGCATTAGAGGAAATGCAGAGAAAAATGGCACTTCTATGTGACTACATTTACAGCAAGAGATATCACAAACCTTAACATGTTCTTCCTGACCCCAAGGCCTTGAATCATCATGACCCTTCACAATTCGTCTTACTTGCTGAACCTTTTGTTTTTTAATCAGTGTGGTTACTTTTTTCCTCAGCTTCTCCTGTTCCTTGCTTAGTTTCTCTCCTTCCTCAATAGCAGCATCAGACTCACCTTCAGATATCTTGGCTTCCACATTCTTCCTCTTCTTAGTCTTCTCCAAAAACTTGTGTATCCTACCCTGATCCACATAAGAGATTATTGCGTACAAGCTCTCAATAAAAGCCAAGAAATACAACAGCTATTTGCTTAGTAATAATTACAAATTCATTAATTATGGCTCCAAACAAGCAGCTATTTGCTTTGCTAGGAGAAAAGAGAAGAAATTGCAATTTTCACATTTCTAAACTAAAAACATAATTGCATTTTTTATTAAGATATATCAAAACAAGAATATAGGAAATTCATGGGGAGATGCTAATCATGAAAGGTCCTACCTCCATTGGTTGTCAACCATATTTAAGCAGCAAAACAGTAAGAACGCTGAGAAGTATACAGTCTTCCAAAGAATCGTATGCTTTAACATAAGATTGACAGGCAAACTATGTGAAATCAATCATTCATTCAACAAGAGCTTCAAAAGCAATGTAAGTCATGTTTTGGACCTCAACTCATGTGTATGGTCACCAATGATGACTCTTGGTTTTGACTGATCCCTGATTCATAGGGCTTGATTTTTGCTGTTCCTTCATTTCGTTTTTCTAAGAAAATATTTTCTGGTGCATCTACTGTACGATCCTTCCAGAAAAGGGAAACACCCCATCCTTTATCATGTTAGCTTTTTGTTATCACTTGTCAGAGAAAAAAAAAGGATCTTTGAAAGTAGTCTTTGTATTCTGTTGACGATGATTGACTGAAGTTCAACAAATTCCCAAATATATGACATCTGGCACCTTAGAGTTCGACACAACTAAGATTGATTTTCTGCTTTAAATCTAAATATTTATATATATATATAGTTTATGAAAATAAATCTAGATTTATTTAAGCACAAACACGAAATCAACTTGACAAGTAATAAGAAATTCCAGCATCCTACACAAACTAATCGCATACCATATGAACAAGACAAACAAAACTGTATTGATCATCACAACAACAACAACCAAAAAGCGCCATGCAAGTTTCCCATCAGACGATTACTAAACACCAAAAGAAGTGCTTGAGATTTGAAAAATTGAATCAACTAAAATGTGCTATCTAAAGGATATATTAATGTTATGAAGAAACATGAAAGGGTATTAGAATATCAAAATAGAAGCACAGTATCCTACAGTTAGCGGTAAACATTTAAGAAAGCTCCAAAGACACAACTGGAGGTATTGAAGGGATGGGAGAATAGAGGATAAGTTATCTCATTGAATTCAACTAAGGGGCCAAATTACTATATGAACCAAGCAAAGCGAATTCTTCTAATGAGTTTCAACCTGACTTTCCTACAGCCCTATACCTGTGTGTTCTCTTTGCCTTACATTTCCAACTTAAAATAGAAACAGAAAAAAAAAAAAAAAACTGTAGTTTGATCCTAAATATTTAAGCAAATCCAACTAAACTTCAAGAACAAAACACTAAAAACCAAAAATTTAATATTTTGAGTCATTCACCTCGTGCTCAATGGCTTCGCCAACAACGGATGCGGCTTGAACCACCCTGACACTGGCACTCCCCCCATTACCAGTCATCAACAACCCCATCAACTTATGCATAGTAATCACTGCCATCATATCTGCGGGCAAGTCACTAAAATGGGCTCTATGAGATACCCTCAAGTTCCGCTTACACAATTCTTGCTCTGCAACAATTGCATCCCTCAAAGGCTCAAACCAACCAAGAAACAAAGACTTTACATAAGGCAAATTAGGTGCCAGTTTCTGCTCGCACATGTCCTCTAACATCTCCTGATACTCTTGCGCCGCCTGTTCCCACGCTTCTGTCTCCATCTTTATTTGCCTCCTTTTGAGAATAGCATACTTTCCAATCCCCATACCTGCCACCATTTTCTTCTCTTGAGGCCTAAACTGTGGTTCCATTTTCTGGAAATGCTTGTTAACTTGCTCCATAAGTCCTTGAAAATCATCAGACCCGGAAAGGTCTGATTCGTCATTTGAAGGAATCACATCTGCAGCCGCTGCTGTTGCATACCCCTTGAAGAAAAAAGGGGAGAGATCAAAAGGTTTTGTTAAATCATCAAAACTAGAATTGCACAATTTGTCATTTTGAGGAAAAACACCAATCTGACGAGAACATAGGAAAGAAAATGCTGAATTTAGGCATTTTTTGGCATCTGGGGATCTGATATTTTCTATAAAGGTGGAGTCTTTAAAGAAGTTACTAGAATTCGAGGGAAATTTCAGCTGTTTAGAAGGAGAACATTTGGCTAAGGTTCTCCACATGATGTAGAAAACAATAACTATGAACCAATGATTTATTGTTATAAACTAAAAGGACAGGGCTTTAAATTGGAGTCGAGAAGGGAAATAGCAGTGAAAATAATGGAGGGCATAGAAAAAAAATTGAAGAGAAGTGAGGGAGAATATGAATTAGAGAGGTGGGGGAGACGGAGAGAGAATGATGAATCGGAGAAGGTGAAAGAATCAAAATCTTTGTAAATGTGAAATATCGAGAAAGGTGGAGGTGGGAATGGTGAGGGAAGCTTTACTGCCGCCTTTAAACCCTCCTTAAAACCTACGAGGGGAGGTCTTCTTCAATCTCTTTGCATGGATCCATGGGTTTGAAGGCCTGACCCGTTTAGTGACTTACGGAGCCATGGACCATGCTTAATTTGGGAAAAGCTATGGTAATTTGGTATTTGGGTTCACCCAATTGCTCCGGGCAATCCCCAAAAGAATTCGGTTTGCAAATTACATTCATTATTTGTAAGTTTTAAAATCTAATGTTCTTTTAATTTTCCTTGGACCTGACTTTAGCTCGCTAGTCAAAACTTTATTTGACCTACATTTATTTAGTTAATCGTAAATTAATAATTATTAGAATTCCAGGTAAAAAAATATTAATGGGGCAATGGGTGAATTAATCCGATCCAGTAAAGCAATTTTAAGAGAAAAAGAACACATCTAGTAAATGAAAAAAAAAATCCGAGAATTGCAATTTGTCATGAAATTAAAAGGATTTACCTTTCTCAAAAAAAAAAAAAAAAAAAACTGTCCTGTTTGGGAGCTTCACTTTCAAGCTCCTTTCCTTATTTTATTTTATTTTTTTCATTTCAGTTCTTTTTTTTTAGATTTATTTTTTTATTTCATCTTTAGACTTGTTTTAATGGTCATCCACTGTCACCCAAGTTATTTTAGGAATGACCAAGTTCAACAGATTACGTTAGAATAATTTCAACATAATTTAATTTAATTAATATTAATTAAATACTAAAAAAAATTGATATTACTAATAAAAGAAAAGAATAAATACACAAGTAAATAAAGATAAATTATAACATTTTTTAAAGTATTATGAAATGCAAAAAACAATTAAAAAATTAATTATTATTTAAAAAAAGTGAAATACTTGGTATTAATTGAAGTTGAAAAAAAATAATCAAAAGTTGAAAAAAAAGAGTCAAGCAACTGCTGATCAAATTAAAACTCATGAGAGGATGCAATTCCACGAGTTCTTGACACCCATGAAATGATGCAATCCTATAAAGATCCAACCCCGCCGATTCTTTACCCGTCACAAATTTATATGCACCTCTCTCTCTCTCTCCAGTTCAACCCACCTCTCTCTTTTGCAGGAGTTATTTCCCTCGAGGGCATAATACAAATGATGCCTAATTCTCTAGTACGTCAAGATAATAATTAATCCTGCCAAGGATCACTCTCTGTCCTCACTTCTGATGGTTCAATTACTT
>Ga0325411_1002261_pt1 | contig 21723 bp, 24 predicted proteins | sample PopdelMetagenome_13_FD_206181 | JGI IMG/M metagenome (GOLD analysis project Ga0325411, IMG submission 206181) | Populus deltoides microbial communities from Bellville, Georgia, United States - Xylem-PdIQD-R4 | ecosystem: Host-associated > Plants > Phyllosphere > Stem > Wood/Secondary xylem...
TTGGATACTAACATGCTTTATATTTGTTATCTTGTTCACTTTTAATACTTTGCTTGTTAAATGGTTAATCTAGATTTATGTTGTATAACACTTGGTACAACAAATACTTGACACTTTCATAACCCATCCTGTATGGCATAACCGACACCTGAGCTATGAAAGGAACTTGATTTGTTGTTAATATAAGTTATAATCATGAATGCCTCATAACATTTACAAGTATTAGCATTATTCGAATAAGATAACTAATGTAATAATGTTAACAATTTATAATCTTATTGGAACCTTCTTTGTGTGTGGTTTCCAATTGAATAAAAAGAGTTTATACTATACTTATTTGAAATACCATTAGTGGATCCTCTAACCTTGATAGTTGTTGTTATCATTGTTTAATCATTACGTTAATATTTCATCTCAAAGTTCTCCTCAACTTCTTCTTCTTCTTCATCATCTTTATTATTATCATTATTAATAGTATTATTGGTATAATTATTACTATTACTATTACTATTACTATTACTATTACTATTACTATTACTATTACTATTACTATTGTTATTATTGTTATTGTTATTGTTATTGTTATTGTTATTATTGTTACTATTATTGTTGTTTATAATTTATACAATAACCTCCCTGTGGTTCGACCCCGGTCTTGCCGGGTTATTTATTACTTCGACACTCCTGCACTTGGGAGAAGACATCAATCTTTTGGTTGTGTCAAGTTTTTGGCGCCGTTGCCGGGAAGGTAAATTCTTGTACAAATTATAGTATTTATTTTGGTTTCTCTTTTTACTTTTCTTGTATTTAACTTTGTTTCTTTTATGTTGTTTCTTTTTCTTTTCTTTTCTTTTCTTTTCTTTTCTTCCTTTTATTCTCTTCTTACACGTGCATGAGAGTTTGGTCACGTACATTAAGTGGTAGACTTTGTAGGGTATCCTCATCATTTTTAGAAAACATTGCCGAAGAAGATAACCAATCGCTTCATAATGAGAATATTCGGGTTAGAACACTTAGAGACCACATGAATCCCACAAGAACAAGTGCACCCTCATGCATAGTTTTTCCTCCTGATGCATCTCATTTTAATTTTAAGCTAGACATTATTCAACTATTACCATCTTTTCATGGCTTAGATTTAGAAAATCTATACTTGCATTTAAGGGAATTTGAGGAGGTCTGCAACACTTATAATAACTCAAATTGTAGCATGAATACCATCAGATTAAAGCTTTTTCTTTTTTCATTAAAAGATAAAGCTAAAACATGGCTATAAAATTTAAGACCAGGATCCATTCGTGCTTGGGATGAAATGCAACAATAATTTTTAAAGAAGTTTTTTCTATCTCACAGAACAAACTCTTTCAAAAGACAAATCATCACTTTCACTAAAAAACCAGGAGAAACATTTTACCAATGTTGAGATAGGTATCAAGACTTGCTTAATACTTGCCCTCATCATGGATTTGAAACATGGAGATTGGTTTCATATTTTTATGAAGGGTTAATACTTAGAGATAGGCAAATGGTTGAATTGATGTGTAATGGAACTTTTGAAGATAAAGACCCTAATGAAACAATGGAATACCTAGACTTGCTAGTTGAAAATGCACAAAATTAGAACACTACAGGCACTTATGAGACACCAAGTAAAACCCAACCTCATACATCTAGTGGAGAAATGTTTAACCTTAGGGAAGATCATGACCTCCAAGCCAAGTTTGCATCTATAGCTAGGAAAGTCGAAGTACCAGAATTAAAAAAGAGTGGTCAATTAAAATCTTATTCAAGACATTGTGTGTCAAAGCTATGAAACCAATGAACATTCAACCAATGACTATCCAACTTTGCCTTCTTTTAAGGAATGTCTCCATGAACAAGCTCATGCTTTAAACAGTTTTCAAAGGCTCAATCATAACCCATACTCACAAATATACAACCCTGGTTGGAGAAATCACCCAAATTTTAGTTGGAAGAGAGATAATAACAATGCACAAACTTCACAACCACTGTTTTAAGCACATCATAATTTCCAAAATTTCCATGGATATGTACCTCCTTATGCTCCACCTTCTAGAAGAAATCTTGAGGAAACATTGCATGCATTCATTGAAAAGCAAGAGGCAATCAATACTCAACTTGCTCAAAACATGACAGATATAAAAGATACTCTTGCAAAGTTCACATCTGCTCTCAGTTTTCAAGAGAAAGGTAAGTTTCCATCTCAACCACAATAAAATTTGAAGGGGTAATACAATGCAAATGCAAGTAGTTCTGGAAGCCAACACATGAATCAAGTCAAATCAGTCATCACTCTTCGAAGTGATAAGGTTATTGAAAAACTCATTCTTGAACCTTGTGAGAAAGATGATGAGTCAATCTCTGAGGGTAAGGAAGGGGTTGAATCTAAACATTACAAAGAAAAGACTGATTCCCCGCTAGCACTTCCATTTCCTCATACCATGACTAAACAAAGAAAAGTCAATCACAACACTGAAATCTTAGAAACTTTCAAACAGGTAAGGATCAATATACCTTTGTTGGATGCTATTAAACAGGTTCCTTCTTGTGCTAATTTTTTGAAATATCTGTGCACTGTGAAGAGAAAACTGAATGTGAAAAGAAAACCTTTTTAACCGAACAAGTAAGTGTCATTCTTCAGAACAATAATGCTTTGAAATATAAAGACCCTGGTTGTCCTATAATTTCTTGCTTTATTAGAGAACATAAAATTGAAAGAGCTTTACTTTATCTTGTAGCTAGTGTGAATTTACTTCCATATTCAGTTTTTCAAAGTCTCAATCTAGGTGAGTTAAAACAAACTTTTATAACTCTTTTACTTGCTGATAGATCTGTAAAAGTGTCTAGAGGAATAGTTAAGAATGTGTTAGTATAAGTCGATAAATTCATTTACCCTATGGATTTTATTGTCTTGGATACACAACATGTTGAAGTATCTAATTCATTTCCTGTTATTTTAGGACGTCCGTTTCTTGCAACTTCTAATACATTGATTAATTGTAGGAATGGACTGATGAAGCTATCATTTGAAAACATGACATTTGAGATGAATATTTTTAACATTTGAAAGCAATTTGGAGATGATAATGATTTGCAAGAAGTAGATCTTATTGAAGAATTAGTTCATGATCAACTTGAATCTACTTTGAGTAAAACTGAGTTGGATGAATCTGAAAATTTGCAAATGATTTATTCTTAGGAAGAAATCACGGATGAAAAAGGCACTGAAAATGGTGATGCGAATCTTTTATCAAGAGTGACAACAAATTCAACATCTGACATCCCACCAATCGATGATTACTTTCCTGACGAATCTTTACTTTCTCTTAGTTCAATGCCTTGGTTTGCTAAAAATATCAATTTCCTTGCTTCAGGAGATTTGCCAGCACATTGGAGTACCGAAGACAAAGGAAAGTTTTTGAACAAAGTGAAGAACTTTTATTGGGATGACCCTAACTTATTCAAATATTGTCCTGATCAAATATTTCAACGATGCATTGCAGACAATAAGGTAAGTAGTGTCATTAAACTTTGTCATTCTAAGGCATGTGGAAGTCATTTCTCGTAAAAAAAGACAACTGCAAAAATCTTACAAAATAGATTTTATTGGCCCACCATGTTCAAGGACATGCGTGCATTCTGCAAAACTTGTAAAAATTGTCAAAAAATTGATACTGGTAAAAAAGTTTTGCTTTATAATTCTCGATGGAAAGCTAAGATCAAGATGGAGTGGTCCATTTATTGTGAAACATGTGTATCCTTATGGGGCCTTTTGACACGACCAAAAGATTGATGTTTTCTCCCAAGTGCAAAAGTGTCGGAGCAATAAATAACCCAGCAAGATCGGGGTCGAATCACAGAGAGGTTAATTGTATAGATTATAAACAACAATAATACAATAACAATAATAACAACAACAATAGTAATAGTAATAGTAATAGTAATAGTAATAATAAAGAAGCAGAAGGAGAAGAAGTTGATGAGAACTCTGAGATGGAAGATTAACGTAAAGATTAAACAATGATAACAACAAATATCAAGGTTAGAGGATCCACTAATGGTATTTCAAACAAGTATGGTATAAATTCTTATTATTCAATTGGAAACCACACACAAAGGAGGTTCCAATCGGATTATAAATTGTTAACATGATTACATTAGTTATTTTATTCGAATAATGCTAATACTTGTAAATGTTGTCAAGCATTCATGATTATAACTTATGTTAACAACAAATCAAGTTCCTTTCATAGCTCAGGTGTCGGTTATACCATACAGTATGGGCTATGAAAGTGCCAAGTATTTGTTAGTGTTATACAACATAAATCTAGATTAACCATTTAACAAGCAAAGTATTAAAAGTGAAAAAGATAACAAATATAAAGCATGTTAGTATCCAACATTAAGGTCCATGTTAAGTTTATATTATACTTATTCTTACACCATTAGTGTACCCTTTTCACCTTGACATAATTAACTTAGCTAAACATAATGAAAGAAAGAAACATAAATAAACAAGATAAGAACATAAATGAGAAAGAAGTTAACTAAGTAAAGAAAAGGAAATGAAAGGCATAAACTAGATATTAATGAAAGCAAAACTTAAACATTATAAAAATACAAAGAGAGGAAGCAAGAGCATGATCTTGATCTTGATCTGAACACTAAGATGCCTAAATGGATGGCAAATGCCTCCTTTTATAGGCCAAAATTTGGAAATATTGATTTGTTGACTAATTGATGAATGGGTTGCCATATCTTGACTTGATGATAATTCTTATCTTCTCGTCTGCCAAAAACGTCATTGATAACGTCATAATTTGAACAGAATCAAATCATGAAAGTTCTAGTAAATTGTCTCAGCTTTCTAGGAAAAAAGTTAAGGTCATTTGGACTTCTAGAACTCGAGATATGGGCTGAACACTGAATAGTGTCTGGGCTGCAAGATAGCTTCGGACTTCTCCGTTGTTGCTACAATTTGGACTTGGAAATGACCTTTTTAAATCTTGGACTCCCATAAAAGTTTTAGGCCTATGTCTTAGCTTTTCATCCATATAAAGCAAACCTAAATCCAAGATCTACAGCTCCAGATATGACTCGATGACTAAATAGTGTTCCAGTTTGGACTGAACCAGCATCTCTTTTCTAAGTTTGGCCTTCTTTTTATCCTTTCATTTTCAGTATTTAAACTCATCAATCAATCCTTTCATTTATGTGATAGGCCTGCATTTAATATGAACATTTACCATAAATTAAAGGTATGTTATATTATTAGATATGTTATTATAAAACATGTTTTAGTTAAGAAGTTATTGTTACTTTAAGTGCAAAATGATGATATAAAACCTTGATAAAAATGCACTTTTAAGTACTAATCATTGCCCTTGCAAGCAAAAAAACAATTGGCCTTTTATTTAGGGTCTATTTTGTCTTTTCTATTTTATTTCAGTAAAATGAGGTTAATATCCTTGAGAGTTCAAAATATTAACCTTGACAAGAGGCATTTTTTAGTCTTTTCCATGTTTTGTGTATTGTAAAATGACAAAGTTAACCTTAGAATAAAAAAAATCTAAAGCTAGCTTGGGATAAAGGTTTTCATCCTTGCAATATAGCTTTTTTTGGGTAATATTTAGATACTCTTAGGAGCTATTTAGTAATTTAAAGTATTGAAATATTAATAAATCAATAAAAAGACCGACATGTGCATAACATGTGATAGTCCACCACATCATTCAAGAGGCATTTGATAGTCCAACATGTAATGTGAAGGTGTAGTTGATGGTGTAGACTGTAGAGTGTGTTGTTATATTCACGGTGGTTCGACGGTGACAAAATTGTTTTCTCCTCCTCATCTTTTCTCTCTCTTGGACTTTAATATTTACACTAAACCTTTAAAAATTTAGTTATATCCTTTGGATTATATTTATATTAATGCAACTTTTTTTTTCCAATCTTCTATTTTCTTTTTTTATATCAACACAACAACAATGGAAAATACCATGCACATAAAATTTATTTCCACATAGAATCAATGCAACAAGTACACAAATAACAGACGACAAGGAATTTAATATAGTCATAGAATTTAACAGAAGATATATACATACACTTTACTTTTCCTTTTAAAATTAAACTATTTTTTTTAATCTATGTCAATATATAATCAACTTGTTCTTGACAGTTTATCTATTCCATGTATAACCGGATCATCATCATCATCATATATATATATATATATATATATATATATAATTGATTATTTGATCTTTAGTGCTAGTAGTGTAATTATAATATTATTTCTTGATTTATTAAATATTTTATTTTTGATATCACAATTAAAAATAAATAATGAAGCAGAATTTATATGATATTTTTTTTATAAATTTTTTGATAAAACAAATATAATAGAAAAGAGTTTATAAAAACAAAAACAATGTCTCAGTTAGAATAATTTTTTCATTAAAGAGAAGGCCTGCCATGGTGATTACCCGTCGGCTGACATCTCCTCGCGCGCCAAGCACCAGCCAAATGCCTCAATCTGAACATGCACCAGACAAAGTCGATGAAAAGACACCAGGGAGCCTCGGCAACCAAGTAGAAAGCGCAGTAATACCCACCGCCCAAGAAGAAACGTGAAAAATAGAGAGGGAGCACGATAAAGACTGTGAAGCCATAGGATTCACACACAGTGCACCGTGTTTTAATGAGCACTCTTATTTTTATATATATTTATATTTATAATTCCCTTAGTTTTAGTTTGTTAGTTATGAACAGTGAAGCAGCACAAGAATACAATTCTTTTAGTTTGTTAGCGAATCTTGAAAAGAATAAAGTCATCTGTCAAGCTCTATTCACTTTGTTCCGACATTCCTCACCTCTCCCCACCTTAGCTCTCTTTCTTTCCTTCCTCTGCTCTAGGAAACCGCCGCCACATCAACCAATAAGGCTTCAAAAGTAAAACCTCTGGGCGAAAAATTATAAATGGACTAATTTCATGTAAAATAAAAAGAAAAAAAATTTGTAACTCTCGATTGGGTTATCAGAGAATTCTAAAAATTTGCGTGGAGCCTTATAATATGATTTCTTAGCTTGGGTTAAAATTTCAGAACTTTTAGAGAAAAACGTGAGAAGTTAAGAGATGGTAAAAGTTAAGAGAAGAACAAGAAAAAGTTAGAGAGAGCTTTGAAACTTGCAAGATTGAAAGACTTGGAACATTAAATTAAGAAAGAATCAAGTGAAGGAAGAGATAAGAAAGATGAGGAGGGTTGGCCACACTAGGAGGAGAAGAAAAGTTGGGAGAACTTAGATTGGTAAGCATGAAAAGTTTAGATTTTTACTTGAATGAAGTGTTTTTGGGTTTATTTGAGTAAGTTATCAAACAATGACAATTAAATTTGATTTAATTTCTCATAATCTTGATTTTTTAAAATTAGGGTTTTTATAAGAATTTGGGGATTTTGAGAAAAATAGTAAACATGATGGAATTGAGGTAGAATAGTATAGAAATAGTGAATGTAAGTAGTAATTAAGAAAGAAATTGAATAATTTTGAAGAAAAGAACTTGTAATTAAGGATGAGGAAATATAGGAATGAGGTTTTGATTGTTTTATGTTTGAGAAATGATGTTCTTTATCTTATTTGAAGTATTCAAAATATAAACAAGTGAAGAAACATCATAAGAATGTGAAAAGAAGGAATAAATAAATGGTAGGAAAAGTTCATAGGAGAATTCTTTAAGTGAGTTAAAAGAAGAAAATTGATTAAAACTATATATTGAAAATGAGATGAAAAATGAATGAAAATTTTGGTGTAAAACCCAATCAAATAAAAGATATTACGTGCTTTAAATTTAGGCACGTAGGGGAAATGATAATGGATTAATAATGTAGTGCAATCTGATTGATTCAGGAGTTGTACCGGGAGCAGGGCATCAAGCAGGAGGAGTTGGGCCATCACGAGCAGATGGTAAGTGATTCATCACTTTCTTTTAAAATTCAAAGTTTCATCACTAGTTATGAGTTGTTTATGACATGTTGATATGAAAGAAGTAGATGAAGAAATTGTTGGTATTATAATTGAATTACCGGTTAGTATAGAAGTACCGGTTAGTTAGTAAGAATTACCGATTGGTTAGTATAAATTACCGGTTGGTATGGAATTACCGGTTGGTTAGTATGAATTACCGATTAGTATAGAATTACCAGTTGGTATGGAATTACCGGTTGTATTGGCTATTGATAGAGAATAGCCTGATGTTGGGTAATTTGTATGGAATTACCAGGTATATTGGCTATTGATAGAGAATAGCCGGATGTTGGGTAATTCGTATGGAATTATCAGGTATATTAGCATGATAGAGAATAGCTGGATGTTGGGTAATTCGTATGGAATTACCGGTTTGATAGTTGACTGTTTAAGAGGGTTAGCTGGGTTTGAGGTAAAATTTGTGAATTACCAAATTAAAAATTAAGCAATGAGTGTTGGTCACAGAGGTCCTATAAGTATAGGATTAATAAATTATGAATGGGTTATTAATGTTGATATATAGTAAGTTGGTGATGAAAGATAATTTGATATAATTTGAAGACTTGTGAACATAATAGCTTTATCATCTTTAATGTGTTATATTCCTTATTTCTTATTGTTGTTATGTATACAGGTTTGTCACGAGGTGATGCGGAGCGTTAAATATGGGCTTTGTGTTTTAATCTGTTTATTTTGTGGGATGTAATATATTTGCTTTATATGTAATTTGTATTATATGTAGATTGCAATATATGTATCATGAATATTTATTGCTTTTGGTACTTATACATTTAAATGTATGAGTAAGGAACTAATATTATTAAACTACTCAAAAAGAATATTTAGTAATTATAATCATGCATGTTTAGAAGATGAATGCATGTTAATGTAATAATTAGTTCAATATGAATCTTTTGAGTTTATAATTGTTTGTAGTTATTGTGTTATTTGTTGATGATGTAAGGTTGAGAAAATACAATGAAATATAGTTATGTGAAATATTATTTGATGAGATGGGATATGATCCAGGATGGTTGGATCAAAGTGGAAGTTTTGAGTATTGTGATTGAATGAAGTCTAGTCGATTACTTGGGAACATTAGGAAATAGAGGAAACTCTACCAAAATTTCAAACAAAGATGTCCTGCCGAAATCAATTGATTCTACTGTGGGTGGAGCATTCAGTATGGTCAGGGTTATTGTGTTGTCTATTCAAACAAAGATGTCCTGTAAATTTGTTAAGTTGATTCTTATCAGTCTGCTCTTTAGAGTTGATGATAACATGAAATATTCATTGTTAATGCTCGTTGTTTTCTTCTTCTTTTTCCTTGATTAAAACATCTTAGACAATCTCTTTGGGATGGTTTAGTGTTTCTGCCCTCTTTATCTTCTATTTTTGCTGTGGTATTTAGTCTGCTGATATTCTTTGGGGATTGAAATGCCTCGTTTTATGACTTTGTTTTGTTTTCTTCTTATTTCTTTATTCTTTTAGGGATGTGGTATTTTCCTCTTTCTATTTTCAGAAAATATGGCCGAAGAAGATAACCAATTGCTTCATAATGAGAACAATCAAGTTAGAACACTTAGAGACCACATGATCCCACAAGAACAAGTGCACCCTCATGCATAGTTTTTCCTCCTGATGCATCTCATTTTAATTTTAAGCCAGACATTATTCAACTTTTACCATCTTTTCATGGCTTAGATTTAGAAAATCTATACTTGCATTTAAGGGAATTTGAGGAGGTCTGCAACACTTATAATAACTCAAATTGTAGCATGAATACCATCAGATTAAAGTTTTTTTTTTTATTAAAAGATAATGCAACAACAATTTTTGAAGAAGTTTTTTCCATCTCACAGAACAAACTCTTTTAAAAGACAAATAATCACTTTCACTCAAAAACCAGGAGAAACATTTTACCAATGTTGGGATAGGTATCAAGACTTGCTTAATACTTGCCCTCATCATGGATTTGAAACATGGAAATTGGTTTCACATTTTTATGAAGGGTTAACTCCTAGAGATAGGCAAATGGTTGAATTGATGTGCAATGGAACTTTTGAGGATAAAGACCCTAATGAAGCAATGGAGTACCTAGACTTACTAGCTGAAAATGCATAAAATTAGGACACTACAGGAACTTATGAGACACCAAGTAAAACCCAACCTCATACATCTAGTGGAGGTATGTACAACCTTAGGGAAGATCATGACCTCCAAGCCAAGTTTGCATATTTAGCTAAAAAAGTCGAGGCACTAGAATTAAAAAAGAGTGGTCAACTAAAATCTGTTCAAGACATTGTGTGTCAAATCTGTGAAACCAATGAACATTCAACCAATGACTGTCCAACTTTGCCTTCTTTTAAGGAATGTCTCCATGAACAAGCCTATGCTTTAAACAGTTTTCAAAGGCCCAATCATAACCCATACTCGCAAACATATAACCCTAGTTGGAGAAATCATCCAAATTTCAATTGGAAGAGTGATAACAATAATGCACAAACTTCACAACCACCATTTCAAGCACACCATAATTTCCAAAATTCTCATGGATATACACCTCCTTATAATCCACCTCCTAGAAGAAATCTTGAGGAAACATTGCATGCATTCATTGAAAAGCAAGACAATCAACACTCAACTTGCTCAAAGCATGACAGATTTTAAAGATACTCTTGCAAAATTGACATCTGCTCTCAATTTCCATGAGAAAGGTAAGTTTCCATCTCAACCACAGCAAAATCCAAAGGGGCAATACAATGCAAATGCAAGTAGTTCTGGAAGCTAACACTTGGATCAAGTCAAATCAGTCATCACTCTTCGCAATGGTAAGGCTATTGAAAAACCCATTCTTGAACCTTGTGAGAAAGATGATGAGTCAATCTCTAAGGGTAAGGAAGGGGTTGAATCTGAACATTGAAAAGAAAAGACTGATTCCCTGCCAGCACTTCCATTTCCTCATACCATGACCAAACAAAGGAAAGTCAATCACAACTCTTAAATCTTTGAAACTTTCAAACAGGTAAGGATCAATATGCCTTTATTGGATGCTATTAAACAAGTTCCTTATTATGCTAAATTTTTGAAAGATCTGTGCACTGTGAAGAGAAAACTGAATGAGAAAAAGAAAGCATTTTTAGCCGAACAAGTAAGTGTTATTCTTCATAACAATAATGCTTTGAAATATAAAGACCCTGGTTGTCCTATAATTTCATGCTTTATTGGAGAACATAAAATTGAAAGAGCCTTACTTGATTTTGGAGCTAGTGTAAATTTACTTCCATATTCAGTTTTTTAGAGTCTCAATCTAGGTGAGTTAAAACCAACTTCTGTAACTCTTTTACTTGCCGACAAATCTGTAAAAGTGCCTAGAGGAATAGTTGAGGATGTGTTAGTACAAGTCGATAAATTCATTTATCCTGTGGATTTTATTGTCTTGGACACACAACTTGTTGAACCATGTAATTCATTTCTTGTTATTTTAGGACGTCCATTTCTTGCAACTTCTAATGCATTGATTAATTGTAGGAATGGACTGAAGAAGCTATCTTTTGGAAACATGACATTGGAGATGAATATTTTTAACATTTGCAAGCAACCTGGAGATGATAATGATTTACAAGAAGTAGATCTTATTGAAGAATTAGTTCATGATCAACTTGAATCTACTTTGAGTAAAATTGAGTTGGATGAATCTGAGGATTTGCAAATGATTTATTCTCAGGAAGAAATCACGGATGAAAAAGACACCGAAAATGTTGATGCGGATCTTTTATCAAGAGTGATAACAAATTCGACATCCGACATCACACCAATCGACGATTACTTTCCTGATGAATCCTTACTTTCTCTTAGTTCAATGCTTTGGTTTACTAAAAATATCAATTTTCTTGCTACAGGAGATTTGCTAACTCACTGTAGTACCGAAGACAAAGGTAAGTTTTTGAACGAAGTGAAGAAATTTTATTGAGATGACCCTTACTTATTCAAATATTGTCCTAATCAAATATTTCAAAGATGCATTCCTGACAATGAGGTAAGTAGTGTCATTAAACTTTGTCATTCTAAGGCATGTGGGAGTCATTTCTTGTCAAGAAAGACGACTCTAAAAATCTTACAAAATGGATTTTATTGGCCCACCCTGTTCAAGGACATGCATGCATTCTGCAAAACTTGTGAAAATTGTCAAAAAGTTGATACTGGTCAAAAAGTTTTGCTTTATAATTCTCGACCCCATTTATTTCCTGAAAAACTAAGATCAAGATGGAGCGGTCCATTTATTGTGAAACATGTGTATCCTTATAGGGCCCTTGATATTGAGAATCCAAAGAATAACAATGTTTTTAAGGTAAATAGACATCATTTGAAAACTTACTTTGATAATTTTCCCAGTGAAAATGAATTCATTGGTTTGAACGATCCTGTAGATAAAGGTTGATTATTTTTTTTTCTCACATTGTTTTTGTGTTTCTTTTTGGTGTGAATTTTGTTTTGCTAGTCTTTCTCACCTCGGTCAAATGGCGGATAACGGTACTCCGTGACTTCAGTCGATTCTTTCAGTTTTCCATAATAACTGATATCTGTATATATTTGTGCAATTATTTGCTCTTTCTCCCTTCTTTGAATCTCTTCTCCAATTCTCATTTGAAAATGGACACCACTCTTGAAAAATTGAAAATGTACTTTCCCACTCTGCCTCAGAATGCGATTACAAAAATTTACCGTGCTAGGTGTGTAAGATTGAGGTTGTTAATGAATCATGGAATTCTTGAAGATATTCATTGGCTGATTGAAGCAAAGGTCCGATTATCAAGTGAGTTCTCCAATTCTTTCATCTCATGCATGCCTAGAATAAGTAAAAGCACTTTTGCAAAAAAAAAAATCATGCAAAACAACTGAAAGTCTATCACAGATGTGCCAGATGGACTTGTAATGCAACATGTCATTCTTTAGGAATGGTATCTATAAATTGTGAAGATAAAATACAATTCATTAAAGATGGCCTTAGTAAGGGATCTTTAGATAATCTTCTATTGACCCTTGAGACGCATCCTAGTGGAGATGTGCATCATGCAATTCATGATTTATGGCCACAATTCCATAAAGAACATGATCGACTTAGTCTTGGGAATCTGACTATAAAAGACCCTGTTTGCCAGTTTTTAAGAAAACTAGATGGGAAGCCTATCCCCAACCCATAGAGGGCGTTTAAACCGTTCTTGGACGTAAAACCAAGGGAAGATGTGAGCCACAATCACAACTACCTATACATACACATGCTTTTTCAAAATAAATAAATGAATAAAGAGAGAGAAAGAGAGTTTGAGACTCCAGCTGGCCTACATATATATGGTATGATTGCATCTTCAATTTCTCATCTATAAAATCTTCTCTTCCTTCCCTTCATTTCTACTTAACCCATACATTTAACAAATATAAAAGTGTGTAGAAATGACAGGTTCCTCAAGTCATCACATTTGAAATATTTGTGTTTTCAGTAGATCCAGTCCTGGGAAAGAAAAAGAGTTTTTAGAATCAGCAAATCTTCTTGGTCAGGTATTAGCTGAGAGAAAGATTCATTTAGTGTATGGATGAGGCAGCCTTGGGTTAATGAGGGGTGTGTCAATAGCTGTATTTTTAGGAAGAAGTCAAGTTTTGGGGGTTGTCCCCAAGGCTTTAGCAAAAAGGGACATCATTGGAAAAATAATTGGAGAGAAACTACAGGTCTCGATAATGTTTGATCGAATGAATGCAATGTTTAACCATGCTGACGCCTTCATTGCCTTACCAGGTGGTCTGGGCACATTGGAAGATATCTTTTATATTTCCTCTTGAGCCCAACTTCACATTCACCATAAACCTATAGGTTTGTTAAATGTTAATGGTTTTTATGATAATTTGTTGTCTTTTCTTGATCAAGCTGTGGAACAGGAATTTATAATATCTTCGGCACGACAAATCATAATCTCTATTGCTACTGCTGAACAATTGATTGACCAATTACAATCTTTCACCCCTGTAATTGATCCTTTCATGGGTCGCATAAATTAGTCAACTAAGAAAAGCCGTAAAAAGCCTAGATTGGATTTGAGCATTCGTTTGTGAGTCCTCGTGTCTTTTGGTTTTATTATTAGCATATTATTTTGTTTTGTTATTTCTTATATTTGTTTAAGTATGTTTCAGGTTTGTCATTGTTCGTTGTTTTAGGTGATGTCTTCTATACTCTATCTTTCTATCTTATGACATTGAGGACAATATCTCGTTCTGATTGAGGGGAGAGGGTAGTAGTTGACATTAAAAAAAAACTAACTAACTGTTTTTGCTATTATTAAAACCATTTGACAAAACTGTTATTAGGATGACAGAGTAAGGAGGAATTTTATTGACTCTTGAGACGCATCTTAGTAAATAGTCTTATCAAGGCCTATCATAATACTTCTTGAAATATTCAGGTTTACAAACTCTCGCATCGTTATTACTTGATTCTGCTCATATACTCATTTAACAAATATTCTTAAACCTTCATTTTCACACACACACTTTAACATATGATTGTGGGTTGTACATTGGATTATTACATTATTTATGTTTTTTTGTTAAAGGTAACAACTAAGGGAAAGGGATAGTATATAATTTTTTAAAAAAAACAAAAAAAACAAATCAATAATATTGATGATAATAAAAACGTAGATAAGTTTGGTTTCGTAGCCTCCCTAACCTAAGCAATTAAGCTTGAAGGGGTGTTTTAACACCTAATACCCTAAAGTCAACTGACTTGGGAGCTATTGGCCCAAAGCTTGTTACATGGGTTAAGGAGAAAAGCTGAAGGGAATCAAACATTGCACTATCTACGTATCAGTATCTGCAACCCGAGTTACTAAGCTTGTAGGGGTGTCTCAACACCTAATGCCCTAAGACCAACTAATCTGGGAGTCATTAGCTGAAAGCTCGTTACATGGGTTAAAGATGCATTGTGTTTTAAGTTATATGTATATATATTTCAAAAAAAAATAATAATAATAATAGTAGTAATAATAATCCCAACTCAAGGAAGTTAACCTTAAACATTATAACAAAATATTATTTTCTTCCAATAAAAACCCCATCATCTATGTTTTCATACATTAAGCACATAACAAGGAAGGTTTATTAATATTTTGTTTAAGAGCTATTGAGCAGATATATAAAATTTAATGAGAGTTTGTTTATCTTGATAGATTAATGGAAGTTGAATAATGAATGCCTTGCTTTGTGGAATTTGCAAATTGTTTTTTTTTTATTTTAATGCTTTGATTACTAGGGACTAGTAATAAGCTGGTTGGGGGGTGTGATTAGTACTTAAAAGTGCATTTTTATCAAGGTTTTATATCATCATTTTGTACTTGAAGTATCAATAACTCCTTAACTAAAGCATGTTTTATAATAACATATCTAATAATATAAGATACCTTTAATTTATGGAAAATTTTCATCTTAAATGCAGGCCTATCACATAAATAAAAGAATTGATTGATGAGTTAAAGTACTGAAATTGAAAGGAAAAGAGATGGCCAAACTTAGAAAAGAGATGATTGGTGCAGTCCAAACTAGAACACTGTTCGGTAATCAGGTCATATATGGAGTTGTAGATCTTGGATTTAGGTCTGCCTTATATGGATGGAAAGATAAGACATAGGCCTACAACTTTCATGCGGAGTCCAAGATTTAACAAAGCCGTTTTCAAGTCCAAATTGGAGCAACAACAAAGAAGTCTGAATCTGTCCTGCAGCCCAGACACTGTTCAGTTTTTAGCCCATATCTCGAGTTCTAGAATTCCAAATGATCTTAATTTTTTACCCTGGAAAGATGAGACAATTTCCTAGAACTTTCATGATTTAAGTCTATTCAAATTATGACGTTATCAATGATGTTTTTGGTAGATAAGAAGATAAGAATTGTCACCAAGTCAAGATGTGGCCACTCATTCATCAATTAATCAACAAATCAATAGTTCCAAATTTTGCCCTATAAAAGGAGGCATTTGCTATGTATTTAGGCATCTTGGTGTTTAGATCAAGATCATGCTCTTGCTCTCTCTCTCTTTTGTAATACTTAAGTTTTGTTTATATTAATCTCTTGTTTATACCTTTTATTTCCTTTTCTTTACTTAGTTAACTTCTTTCTCGTTTATGTTCTTAACTTGTTTATCTATGTTTCTTTCTTTCATTATTTTAGCTAAGTTAATTATGTTAAGGTAAAAAGGGTACACTAATGGTATAAGAATAAGTATAATATAAACTTAACATGGACCTTAATGTTGGATACTAACATGCTTTATCTTTGTTATCTTGTTCACTTTTAATACTTTGCTTGTTAAATGGTTAATCTAGATTTATGTTGTATAACACTTGGTACAACAAATACTTGGCACTTTCATAGCCCATCCTGTATGGTATAATCGACACCTAAGCTATGAAAGGAACTTGATTTGTTGTTAACATAAGTTATAATCATGAATGCCTGACAACATTTACAAGTATTAGCATTATTCGAATAAGATAACTAATGTAATAATGTTAACAATTTATAATCTAATTGGAACCTCCTTTGTGTGTGGTTTCCAATTGAATAAAAAGAGTTTATACTATACTTATTTGAAATACCATTAGTGGATCCTTTAACCTTGATATTTGTTGTTATCATTGTTTAATCCTTACGTTAATCTTCCATCTCAAAGTTCTCGTCAACTTCTTCTTTTTCTTCATCATCTTTATTATTATCATTATTAATAGTATTATTGGTATAATTATTACTATTACTATTACTATTACTATTATTATTGTTGTTGTTGTTGTTGTTGTTATTGTTATTGTTATTGTTATTATTGTTACTATTGTTGTTGTATTATTGTTGTTTATAATTTATACAATTAACCTCCCTGTGGTTCGATCTCGGTCTTGCCAGGTTATTTATTACTTCGACACTCCTGCACTTGGGAGAAGACATCAATTTTTTGGTCGTGTCAGCATCCATACACATACATTCATTTATTTTAAATAACATGCATGCATGCACTAGGTCGAAATATAGGTCCCCAGAAAGCTTTAATCCACAAAGTCTATAACATCCAACTCCGAGCGAGAAACATAGAAAATGAGTGCGCTCATCGTAATGCTCATTTTCAAGAAAAGTTGGAGTCTCTGAAGGTTAGCGTGGCTTACTTCACCAGCTTACTCGAGCAAGCATTAAAAAATGCCTCTAGTAAGGGTCTTCCAATAGACCTACCACTTTTGTTTAAAATCAAACAGCAACTCAACCTGAAGAAATAACCTGGAAAGATCTGGTAGATGCTTTTATCAAACAGTTAATGTACATATGGACATTGCTCCCGACAGAATTAGCTTGTCTAACATGGAAAAAAAGGGATAAAGAAAGTATAAGGGAATATGCTCAGAGATGGAAAGATCTAGCAGCATATGTGCATCCCTCACTCTTGGATAAAGAAATGGTCACTCTATTTGCTAACACACTCAAGGTGTTGTACTACGAGCATGTAATGAATTGCTCGGCACAACAATTCATTGGCACCGTGGCAACAGCTGAACATATAGAGTAAGGAGTCATGAATGGTAGAATTGTCATGCCCACCGAGAAAAAGGGTTTTGAAAGGAAAAAGAAAGAGGTTGACCATGTTAAAGGTCGATACAGGGGTAGGAAAAACCAGTTTCAAAACTACCACACTTCATCCCCTCTATCCCAAATTGCCAACAATAACTTTAACTTCTCATTTCCTACCAGAAAACCTATGCCCTAAACCCTCAAAGCCAAAAACCAAACTAAAAATTTCTCGAAGAAGAACTACCAAAGAGTCCAGGAAAAACTACCCCTAAACAAGATGTATTAAAAGCTACTAAGCATTTCACATGTAGCTCCCAAACCCTTGGCACCTTTGTAGCCACCATACCCCAACTGGTACAGGTCAGACCTAACATGCAAGTACCATGCTGGTGTTGCAGGACATAACATTCATACTTGCAGTGCTTTCAAGAAGAAGCCCACGCAGTTGATTAAAGCTACTTGTATAACATTCGAAGAAAATCCAAACATGAGTACGAACCCCTTACCCAATCATGCTTCAGGTAGTGGATCGGTAAATGTACTAGAGGCGAAATGCCTAGGGAATTTAAAAGTGTCGATGGTAAGAGCATGGTGTGAAGAAGGCAACATGAATTTTTGAGGAACTCGAATTCAAATAGGTATCTACCATAATTTTTTATCTACACCATTGATGAGGTCTTTACAAGAGCTTTTATAAGGAAACTAGCTTAAAAGGAAGTGTACTCGAGTTGGAAAATGGAGCCTACTCCTATTGTGTTAAAAAAAAATTAACTGCCTCTGTTTGATCATGTCTGCAGATTTATTTTGCTTTTTTCATCTTTCAACTTGTTTTAGTCTTGTCAGGAATTTGGCTCATAATGCCACAAGATTTTCTTTGTCAATTAAGCCTTTCTTTTGTATTTTCTCGTGTTCATGATGTGCCTTTATTTTTTTTTCATGCAAATAACACACCTATACGAGCATACATTTTACTCATAAAACCACTACAACAAGAATTCTTTGGTATGTTTCTTTTTCCCCCCAAAAAAACTATGTATGATCTCAAGTTTTCACAAGGATTTTTGAGAAATCAAAGTTTTAGTACAAAAGCATAAATTAAATTGATGTTTGTTCTAACAAATAAGTTTTAGATATTCAGGTGATCTCTTAAAAAGGTGATCATACACCTAGAAAAACTTGAAGAGTAACCCAAACACCTTGAAATGACTTCAAAGCTGAGTTTTTGCTAAATGAATAATGAGAAAGCATTTTGCATGTTCTCATGAAAAATAGCATGGCTTACCAATCATAAGTGCATGGGTTTAAAATGAGGAAAAACCATATTTGATAATCCTCTCACAAGACTAAAATATACCTTTTGCAATCTCCATTGTTTTTCTTGAAAAATAATCATGGCTAGGATCACATCCCACAATGGGAGGCAAGCGCGAGAAACATGTAAAAAGAACTTTAATGATTAAAGATGCCCAAACAAAGCTGAGAGGCATGAAAGAATCTAAAAGGTTTGAACATTCCAAAAAAATAACTTATATAATGATGCTTAAAACCAGATAAAGAAAGAGAAAACGCCCAAGTCTGACACTGAGGGGCACGATGGACCATTTTGCAAATAAATTCCAAGGTCTAGAAATCTATGGACCAAAAAGAGGTTAAGAAACAAGCACTAATGATCCTTAGTCTTGAAATTTTTTAAACACCTTTTGAGCTTATAAATATCCTTTTACTTCATAACCAAGAGCTCAAACCTACATTACGTGCTCATTCAAGCCTTTTCTGATCAAAGGCAGACAATCTAGATTGATAGACAATGTTTTTCCATGTGAAACAATCTCTATTATTTATAAAAATAAAATGAATGCTTTAAAGACCGGTTCTCTGAAACATTGAAATTAAATCTTGAACTATTTTGACCAATAAAACGTCATTTAACTCTTCTACCAAAAACAACAAAATGAAGACTTTCAAACATGCCCATGGGAATCACTTGAATTATTTTTAAAACAAGTTTGTTTTAAAGAAACATCAAAATAGATTTTTTGTGTTTGGTGTTGCTACCTAATTTTTGTCCCAATGTTTGATAAATATTTGAAAAAAAACCAAAAATAGAAAAAAACAATGAAAACCTCAAAAAAAAATGCATTCTTGATATATTTGCATTGTTTTAAGCATTTTCAACATTATCTCAAAATAATTTAAATTTTCAAAGGTATTTTGAACTTGTTCAACTTTTAACGCATTAATTTTACAATCACTGATTTTTCTTGTTGAGTCGAAGTTGATATTATTTGTTTTCAAAATAAATTCAAAATACAAAAAAAAAAGAGTTGAGGTACCAATGTGTTTTGGGGACCAAGCCACTTTACCTATAAATAGAGGTTCCACATGGTTTTTTTGTTATGATTTTTTTCAAAATTATCTTTGTCGATTTTATTTTTTTAATATTGAGTTAATTGAGAATTATAATTACAATAAAGCTAAATCATATGGGAAAAGTATTGTAGCTTTCCTTATAAAACACTGTGGATTGCTACAATGTCTTTCACATAGTTTTTTTTTCTTATGATGTTTTTAAAATTATCTTTGTCGATTTTATTTTTTTAATATTGAGTTGTTTGAGAATTACAATTATAAGTAAAGCTAAATTATATGGGGAAGCACTGTAGCTTTCCTCACAAAACACTGTGGATTGCTACAGTATTTCCAACGTAGTTTTTTATGATTTTTTTAAATTATCTTTGTCGATTTTAATTTTTTAATATTGAACTGGTTGAGAATTTAGCTTTGTAATTTTTTTTCTTTAAAACATTGTAGATTGCTGCAATGTTTCCCTATTTGGCTTTTTTTTTATTATTATTATGATTTTTTTAAAATTATCTTTGTATAATAAAGCTAAATCATGTGGGGAAAACAATGTAGCTTTCCTCATAAAACACTGTGGATTGCTACAGTGTTTCCACTCATAATGTTTTTTCCAAAATTGTACTTATCAATTTTTTTTTAATATTGAGCTGGTAGAGAATTTAACTTTGTAATTTTTTTTATTAACAAAAAAGCTAAATCATGTGGGAAAAAAATTGTTTCTTTCCGCATAAAATATCATGGATTGCTGCAAATCATTCTATTCAGTTTCTAAGTTTTCTTTATCACCAACACAACTTTTTTTTCGTCATGGAATATTAGCTCCATCACACCTTTAGTTTCTATTACTTATCTAGCACTCGTTTGCAATTATAATACCACCAAACACATTTGTTTCATAAGCTCGTGGCAGTGCATAAGCATGCCATCTAGTACTTTGTATAATAAAAAACTTTGGGGGCAACAAACTCCTTCACTATTTATATAAAAAAAGAAGTAGGTGGTTTTTTTCTTTTTTGCATTTCTTCTTCTTTTAGTTTTCTTCTTCTTTTTGTTATTTTTTTACTTGATTTTAAATTTGCCTTCATAAATTATTTTATTTATTTTTTATAAGATTATTATAGTCTCAAACAAGTATTTTAACATTGATTTGTGTTTAATTTTACAAGCGTCTATTATTATTATTATTATTATTAATTAAAAATTAGTTTTTTAAAAATAAAGTTTTTAGATTTAGTGGAGTCCATCACTAGATCGTGAATTTGACGGGTTAATTCATGAAGACCAGATCGATCAAATATATAGCCATCTCAATACAAAGAAAACCAAGATGATTTTTTAAAAATCAAATCATGTTTTTAACCGATTATTTGGGTTCTTTTTTTATTCTCTAAATAGATTTGGTTATATCAAGATAATTTTTATATAATTTAATTTTATTTATTAAATTAAATTTAATAATAATATTAAATAGTCCCATAAAGTTCAAAAGATTTTAGTTCTGCAACGTAGTGCGACCCTCTAGACTAATTTGACCTTACTCCATTGATAAAAACAATTACTACATTATTGTCTCTTGTAAAAATTCCACTTAAATTTCAACCCTTCAAATAATATTTGTTCACGTTTGTTCGATAATGTGATTGGAAGTGTTTTTTTGGAGAATAAATTGAGAATAGTTAGGAGACTAAGTTGAAGTCAGTCCAATATTTAGCTTCA
>Ga0325411_1002263_pt1 | contig 21707 bp, 11 predicted proteins | sample PopdelMetagenome_13_FD_206181 | JGI IMG/M metagenome (GOLD analysis project Ga0325411, IMG submission 206181) | Populus deltoides microbial communities from Bellville, Georgia, United States - Xylem-PdIQD-R4 | ecosystem: Host-associated > Plants > Phyllosphere > Stem > Wood/Secondary xylem...
AAGGTCAAATATTTTGATTTATATTTATCTTTTAATTCTTTCATTTTTATCTTTAGTTATCATTAATGATTTTTTTTCTATTTATTAATATAAATAGTTTTTTATTTATTTAATTAGATGCATGCATAACTTTTTTTAATTTATATTTTATAATTTTTTTATGTAAATAAAATGTTTGACAAGCTTAGATATTCAATTTTTTTTTTTTTTGTTAAAAAAAATATCTGACTTATGTAACGTCAGTCAAGCTAAAAATATCCTAAACTTTAGGTGCAACTAGCAATGCTTATGTTCATGTGAAACAGAGAAGAAATAACGTGTGAACATGTAAAGTATTTCAAAAAGAACATCTGAAAATAATAATAATAATAATAATAATAATAATAATAATAATAATTGTGGAAACAGGATAAAATGGAAGAAAGAGGAGTCCATACAGGTAGAGATGACAAGTTATATTTGCTCACTAATTAAAAAAAAAAAAATTACGGTTCTTACGACCAACCTCTACATAATCCTGTAATCCAGAATAAACACAACATATATTTTCTGTGGATTTAATTTTCGTGAACAATAATTAAATTCCAAAATTATTGTGAACAATAATTAAATTCCAAAAAAGTTAAGTGGGGTCATTAATGGATTGTAAGATACCCAGCGGCTTCGCCTTGACCATAGAAGTCACCTCCGGTCAGATGTTCTTTGTAATATCGTGACGGGCTTCCTCGCCTGTCGTTACTTGAGTTGTGTTACATACCAAACATCAATGTCTTAATTTTAATAAATATTGAAAATGGACCAAACAAGAAGCAATTGTACGTGCTTGAACCCACATTGACTGGTAAAGTAATTGTGTCGTATGAACTTTGATTTTAAGTCCTTCTTTCGTTCTTCATGAGCAACCATGGCATAACGTGCTTGAACCCACATTGACTAGTAAAGTAATTGTGTCTTATGAACTTTGATTTTAAGCCCTTCTTTCGTTCTTCATGAGCAACCATGGCATCTCTCTTCCAGCTCCTCTCTTACCTCTACACCATGGCCATAGCCCTTTTCGATCTCCTTCTTCTAAGAGCTGTCCTCCTAATCCGATCCGCCGTGCCCGGAAGTGTGGTCACACATTCTGATAAACTTTTTCGCATAATTACCACTCAATATTTCAACCTCGTTGAAGAGAAAAACCCAACTATTTGTTACAGTGAAAACTTGAGGCATCATGAATCAAGAGAATGTGCGGTGTGTTTGTCTGAGTTTCTGGAAGGTGAAAGTTTAAGGAAATTGAAATGCAAGCACACTTTCCACAAGGATTGCCTTGACAAATGGCTAGAGGAATACCTGGCTACATGCCCACTTTGCAGGACTAGGGTTTTGCCGGAGGGACTTGTGGCCACTTATCATCTGCTCAAAGATCATATAGAGAATGGCGGGAGCTATGATGACGCTACCTTCATGCTATCTGCATTATATGGTGATTTTTTACGTAGACTTTTCTAATTTACTTGTTACATACACTTTTGTGTTTCTTCGATTTTGTTCCATGCTGGGCTTAAAACTTGAGTCTTGCCGGGGTTTTAGGTTTAGATCATTAGAGGTATAGATGAGGATTTAATGTTAGGGAAGGACTATATATTATTTTCGTTGTGTAGTTCAAAATTTATTAGAATAAAAAATTGAGAGATTACTATCATCTTCTTCTTTTTTTTTAATGTATAACAGCTCCTACCAATTGAGAGATTACTATCATCTCATTCTCGAATATTTTTTTAACAAAAAAAAATTTCTCTTATTTTAAATTTGTAACTTTTCTTCAAAGGTTACACCAACCTATTTTATTTAGAAATATATTAAAATATAAATATATTTTTAACACAGGTTTTTTTATAAATTTAGTTTGAATATATGACAAAATAAAATTATCGGATATAAAATATAAATATAAAAATAAATAATCTTATAACTTTTTAAAGTTAAAAAAAAAACTTTCAAAAAATATCTTTAAGAAAAAGGTTTTAAATTCCATTTCTTTTCAACTTGATTGGTATAAATAATTAATTGTTGTGTATAATTTTAAATTCTATAGTTTAGGACTGTGATTGACTAATATAAAGAAATTATAGCTACTAAAATACAATCAAATATTTACAAGAATTCTAGTTATTCTAGTCTATCTATATAGTTAGCATATATAATTAGATACCAATCAAAAGCGTGAATGACGGAGAACCAATTTGGGTCAAGTCTTCATTTATGTATATTTTATTATTTAAAGCAAAATAATATTTCTTTTTAAATTAGCACTCTTAAAAGAACTAGAATACTAACACAGTTGAAAAATGATTTTGCAAAATAGTACAAGTAAAAAAAAAATCATAGTCGGGAAGTGTGGTTTCTTGAAAAATAACTCTGGTTTTTCAACAAATTAATCACATTTTTCAATTATAGTATATTTTATTATTTTTAAATTTTATTTTAATATTATCTTTTACCATTGGAATGTTTAGTCGTGGTAAACCAATAACTTAATACTAAAAGGTTAAAAATAATAAAATTAGCTTAAACAATACATTCAAAACCTAATTTAAGAATTTTTCAGAGCTCAAATGGTTATAATTAGTGAAATCTTCAATAAAATCAGATATTTAAAATTACTTAAAAATTTTAATCGAAATTAAAAATTATAACTTTTTATTTTTAATTTGTAAATATGGCACAAGAAGACATCTCAATGTTAAAGAATATATTAAAAAAAAATACCAAAAAAATAAACTGCAATTCCCTATTGTGGTTTTTCAATAAACCATATTTTTCAACTGTAGTTTTTTCTTTTTTGTCTTTTGCTATTTCACAAAATATTTTTCCAGTTTTTACTGTAGAAACGACACAGTTTTCCACCAAAACTACATCATTTTTGCGAGCTTCGAAGAAAACAGCATTGTTTTTTCACCAGCAAAATCACTGTTTCATTAAATGGATTTTCGTTTTAGAAAGGTCCAACAAATTTTGTATTTACATAAGGACAATTGTATTATTGTAATTAAGGAAAATAAATGCTACTGAAGTTTTTCAAAGAGCTAAGTGGGGCCAATGAAGAGTCGTGTGATTCATGCAGTTTATTTTTCCACAAATTAAATCAGACCCAAAAATAAAGTAGCCGACAACGCTCACACTGAACAAGCTGAAACGCCAACATCATTAAATAAATGCTACTAATGTCCTAACATGGATCAAATGTCCGCAGTTTCACATTGATCAGTGTGTGAATCGTTAGCCAGTTTGGAAGTCAAGCTGGGATTGTATTTTAAAATATTTTTTTTGTATGAAAATATATTAAAATAAAATTTTTTATTTTTAAAAAATTATTTTTAATATTAATGCATCAAAATGATTTGAAAATATAAAAAATATTAATTTCAAATAAAAAAATAAAAAATTTTTAATTTTTTAAAAAACACTTTTTAAATAAAAAAACAAACAGATATAATTATAATTAGCTTCTAAAATAAACAAACATATCCAACAATTGATTGCAGCACTGAAAATTTGAGGCAGCAATCAAGAGAATTTTTTGAAGTGAAAGTTTAAGGAAATTGAAATGCAAGCATTCATTTTGGTGCCACGATGACTGAGGTTACATGCTCAGTGGTGGTGAGAATTTATTTATTTTTGTGTTTTAAAAATATTTTTTTAAAAAAAATAAATATTTTTGTTTTGGTTTAAATTATTTTTTTTATTCAAAATTGTTTTGATGTACTGATATTAAAAATAAATTTTAAAAAATAAAAATAATATTATTTTAATATATTTTTAAATAAAATATATTTTAAAAATTAACTTATACTGTAATATGAAATGGACTTGAAAGCTGCTCAGGAGGAAATTATGACCAACTGTGGTCGGCTAAAAGAAAATGGTGGGTGCTATGATGACTCCATTTTCTATTTATCTGCTTCACATGACGATGATATATGTAGACTTTTTTTATTATTATTAATATAGATATTAAGGTCAGTTTGTGTGTATTTCGATTAATTTTACGGGTTCTAAAGTTAATAATCATGTAAGCTTCTAGTGATTATTATATAAGCAACCACAGAGCTAGAACCTGAGACCACCGAGAGAACAAACCATTTAATCTTAAATTCTTATAATCGGGTTGCCTCCTATATGGTTCTTTTTTAATATGCCTGTCACTTGCTTTTGTGTTTAATGGATTTTCAACATTTGGGCGCATAAGATTTGTGAGTTGGCATTTTAAATGAGTTGGGCGGAGATTTAGAGATGAAGGAGAAAAAAATTAGGTCGAATCTCTGGTTTAACTATCCATCTATATTCCTTACATATTATCTCGATCTGAAAAGAAAAGGAGAGAACCAGTTATTTAAGTCAACCATGTGTAAGTAACATTAATTGTGTTTTGTTTTGGTTTTTTTTTTTTGGTCAATGAAAATATTGTCTCTCAATAAAACTTATAAAAAAAGATTTTTATAGTGATTTTTATTTTCAATGTATTTATGAAATAATGAATATTTCAAGAGATAAAAGGGTTGGGTAAAACGTTTGCAAGCATATCCTCCTTCTCTTATATAATTAGCTAAGGAGGCCCCTTAATTTTGTTTTTTTTTTTTTTAATACAACTATTATATAGGCTTTTCTTCTTGCTAGGGGCCCATCCCAGGTTACAAGAACCGGGGCCCATACGCGGCCCGGATGAATCTATGGTATAATCTTAGCAATGGATTGCTGGAAAGCATTCACATTGACTTGAAAAAGAAAGAAAGAAACGAAAGATTAAACACTATGACCCATCACAGAGCTTGTATGGAGGCCGGTAGTTCATACCAGGTCAGGCATTTTCTTCAAGATTCGAAGTAAATGGATGGTTCAGAGTATACTTTGACTGGGAAATCCAATCTTGTCCTTTGCAAGGAAAAGGGAAAAAAAATTTGAGTAGAAAACAAAGCAGGGATGGGGAATGATGGGCGCTTAAGCTTATAACTTGAGAGCAATGTGGTGTGTGTACACATGCTTGGTCCAATTCATAATTTTCTCACAAGAATCTACAGACACAGAGAGATTTCCCCAAGTCCAGATTCCAATTCAGGAAACTTGGAACAGGGTTTTTTTCATTTATAACTCAAACCTTACATCATGGGATTCTGCACATAAGAAGAGAATCACCTTCAAAAACACTTTCATGTACAAAATTACAAGTAAAAGAAAGGAAATAAAACACAATTTCCTCAGGCTTAGGCAGAAAAGAAGCCATTAGATGCTGCCAGACTCACCTGGCTCTTAGGCTCCAAAACCAACTTGAGAAGCTCCATCTTTTCTTTCCCTATTTTATTCTTGATGCTCTGAGCCAAGACAGAAGCGCAGGAAACCCAGTTAATCTCCATGTTTCCTTCTCCACCTGCAGCCTTCCTTGAATTCTTGACCCTCCTTTCATACTCCTCAGCAACCAAAATAGCAATATCAGACATTTCTCTCAAAATCCTGAGGTAATTAACACCTTGCTTCCTCTCACTTTCTGAAAACCTGGATTGGTGACTGAATTATGGCAGCAATCTCACCTTGGAAACTATTTATAGGAAAAGGTGAATCTACAAATGTGGATAAGCCTGACGATTTTTTTAGGTTATTTAGCATCTTCTTATATATTATTTTGTGTTAGTCTTGTTTGTTGTTTTGATGTCGGTCACGGATTAGATGTTCTCCCTTTCTATGGATGATTACACTTTAAAATAGAATATTAATTTAATTATGACCCACCGAGCCCACTAGTTGAAACTTCTAGCTGATCCCATCAAGCCACATTTTCTTCTCCTATTCATATAAAATTGACTCGTGCCCTATGACGTGTACCAAATACATGTAAGATTTCCAAGCTTTGTGTCACTTGGACCTCTTGAATTCAACCTAATTTCTTGCTACAACTTGTTCTATACTTTATTACATATTTTATCAAATTATTTCTAACAATACCGAGGAACCTATGCCCTAAAAAAAATAATAGAATTATACAAAATTCTAAACTAGTTTTTTTAAAAAAAAATTACATAAAAAGTTTTCTTGGATCAAAGCAAATCAATTCAAACTAAGGGTTTTTTTATAGATAATTTTAAAAAAATATTCAATAGTTTTTTCTGGATACTAGTTTGAAGTTTAAATTCATAAAATCAAAGGAGAAAACAGAACTCTTTCCAATCCCTTAAAAATTATAAACATGGATTGTAATTGAGAAAATACTAATGCTTTCCTACGAAGTAAAGTGATGGGAAAGGGAGGGTAGTCTGGTAATAGGAATAGGAGCAAGCCGTGGCTTTCAGCCGTCGGCGGGCGCCCACCATTTCTCTTGCAGCAGTTTTGGCTGGAGTCCCCTGTTTTTTTACAAAGCCAAGAATAAATATCAAGTTGAACATCATTATTATTGAACAAGTAAATTTCATTTTTTCAATTAATAATTTTATCCAAAAATTGGGGGATTTTTCCTTTGATTGTTGCAGGTTTAGGAGGAATAATATTTATATCATAAGGAATATTATAAGCTATTGAGTCAATTTTAATTGTAGGAATATAACGTAAACGCAACTAAAATTAAAAATAATTTCTTTAATCAATGGCAGAAGCAATGATTGTGTGCCCAAGCAAGCCAAGCTCCCAGTATAGATACGTCTTCCCTTTCAATTATATATATTTTTTTAAAATAAAAAATATCAAAATGTTAATAGTTTATTTTCTAATAAAAAAATTAATTATAAACTTAAAATATGATGCATATTATACTCTTTTCTAAATATTGATACAACGATATATTGAAAGTTATTTAAAAAAAAAAAGAAAACGACATATTAAATCGATCTAGTTTAACTTGTTAAACTTATAATTCAGGTCATGAGACCGTGATAATTTTATAAAAAGAAAATCAAAATAAGTTATGAAAGCTAATTTCTAATCAACCCAATATTGAAGGACGAAATTGAAAAATAAAATATTAAAATAAGAAAAATAAAATAAAAAAACTATTTGAGTCAACTCAGGTTTATTTGTCAAACCTACAACCCAAGTCATCAAATTAAAATAACTCTATAGAAAGCAAATAAAAAAAAAACTTACGAGGCTCACTTTCCAATCAACCCAATATTGTAGGATCAAATCGAAAAAAAAATCAATTAAAAATGAAAAAAAAAAACAGACAATTTACGCTAACTTGTTAAACTCGCAATCTGGATCATGAGACCAAGATAGCTTCATAAAAAAATTAAAGTTCCATTTCCAATAGATTCACTGTTGAAGGTTGAAATCAAAAAAGAAAAAACTAAATCCATGAGATCATGATAACTCCACGGAAAGAAAATTGAAAAACAAATATGAAGCTCAATTCCCAAATAATCTAACATTGAATGATGAAATTGAAAAAAAATCAATTAAAAAAAACCAGAAAAATGAACTGAGTCAACCCGATCAACCTACCAAATCAGCGACCTAGGTCATGAGATCTAGATAACCCAATAGAAAGCAAATATAAAAAAATAGAAAGCCCAATTTCCAACTAATTCATGTTGAAGGATGAAATTGAAAAAAAATAAATTAGAAAAAACAACATAAAAAATTACCCGGGTCAATCTAGGTTAACTTATTAAACTCACGAGTTGGGTCATGAGATCAAAATAGCTTAAAAAATAAAAATAAAAATTATAAAGCTCCATTTCCAACATATCAAATATTGAATGTTGAAAATGAGAAGAAAAAAAAAACTAAACCCATGAAATCTGGATAACTCCATAGAAAGAAAATTTAAAAAAATTACGAAGCTCAATTATCAAGTAGCCTAATATTGAAGGATGAAATAAAAAAACTAAAAAAAAAAATTGAGTTGATGAAGGGTGAAAAAAATGACTAAAAAATAAATTGAAGGATAAAATTGAAAAAAAAATCCAATTAGAAGATGCAACTTCGGTCATGAAATCGGGATAACTTCAGAGAAAACAAATAAAAAAATATGAAATCCAATTAAAAAAAATTCAATTAGAAAAGTACTAAAACAATGAGCATATTCAACCTAAGTTAACCTACCAAACTCGCGACTTGAGTCATGATATCGGGATAACCTCATAGAAAAAAAAATTAAAAAACAATTATGAAGCTCAATTTGCAACCAACTCATGTTGAAGGATAAAATTGAAAAACAAATCCAATTAGAAAAAACAACAACTAATTGAATATTTTTTTATAAACCCAAGTAAACCTGAATTAACTTGTTAAACTCGCGACCTGTGTAATGAGAACAGGATAAATTCATATAAAGCAAATCAAAAAAAAATTTAAAGGTCAACTTTCAACAGATTTAAAGGATTGAATTGAAAGCTAAGGGGCTGAAGTGAAAATCTTTGGTAACTTGGGGGCGGTTTGAAAGTTTTATTGAAACATTCATTTTAATCTCTTATATTTTTTAGGTATAAGACGACCAGTCTCTTGAATTTCAAGACAATATATACATTTTGGTACCTAACTTTATTTTTCTCTTTTTTCAATCCTTTTCTGTTGGGAGGAGAGGGAGGGAGTTGTCGAATTCCGGCAAGAAAAGAGAAAGTGGTCGTTGGGGATGATTCTGACCACCAAAATGGTTGATTTTTGTGTCAAAATGTTGTATATGATGAGGGGGGTTACGTTTAGTTTTTTTTTTACCTAGAAAACACCAAATATCTAAGCCCAGGAAGAATTTTTTTTCCAGGTGGATTTCAAGTTTTTGGGCGGATGTTTGGCTTTTTTGTGGTTATGGATTGGTTTAGCAATGTCTCTGGGTGTTTTTTTAGGTGTTTTGGGTCAAAATGGATTGAAAATATGATTTTTAGGTGAAAACATGACAAATCACGTTTTTCCAGCCACCACAATAATCAGATTCTGAGTTGAAGAGGTGACGACGTCCTCCCCATTAAACTTATAAAAAAAGGCCCGCACTTAGGCATGGCGTTGCAAGCCTGAGTACGGGTCGTTGCATTATTGGGTCAGGCGCTAGGCCTGACTTACGAGGTCCACAAGCGCCTGGTCTGGTTTCTTTTTTCTTATATTCTTTTTTTTGTTTTTCAGTTTTTTTAAAATAATGTATTATTTGTGTATATTGTTTAAAATAAGTTTTTGGTTTATGTTTTCATTAGATTGTGATTATTTTTAAATGATATTGGATGTGTTTAGTTTTTAAAGAGATAAGTGTGATTCATCTGTAGTTTTTTCTTAATTTTTTTTAATATTGATTTTTTTATAAGATTTTTCATATAAACAATCTTGCATTTTTTTTCTTTTTATAATTATTATTCAATAAATTTTATGTGTGTGTCGGTTTCTATTACAAATTTTATGTGTTTTTTTATTACAAATTTATTTTGATAGAGAAATTTATTAAACATGACCAAGTAAATTACCTGTGTTGCGATGTAAGATATCTTGATCTTCATTTTTGCTTAGTTTTCTCAATTTCATTTTTGTTTATTGTTGATGATTGTTTTTCATTACTTTACACAATGGTTATTGGGTTGTTTAATTAGATACGTGCATAAGTTTTTCGATTTACATCTAAGAGTTTTTTTGCTATATATATATGCATAATCTGGTGGAGGAAACTATTTAGCCAATGCTTGCCCAAGAAAGTTTAAAGGCTTTAGGTACTCTTAGGTTGCTTTCTCTTGGGGGAAACATTTACCTTCTAAGAGCATCTTCAATGGAAAATGCTATATTAAAGAGCCAAATGGAGAAAATAGCTTTTTGAATAGTGTAAATATAACTTTTTTTTATTATATGTATTCCAATGGTAAAAAGCTATTTAGAAAAGTCAATTATATTTTAATATATTTCATGTTAAATTAATTTTAATATAATTATATAACTAATTTAGATATTTTATATATAGTATGATTATGATGTTATTAATTATATAATTAATATGAGTAATTTATAAAATTAATATAAAATTAATGAAGTAATATGAAAGTTAAAAGATATAATTTTAAATGAATATTTTTAATTTTAAGTTTTATATATTATTTTTAAAATTTTAATTTTTTAAAAGTAAATTCAAATTCAAACTTTGAAAAAAAAACGCCAACATTTTAAATTTTGATTTTCAATTTTTTTTTTTAAAAAGTCAAGCTTTGAAAAAATGACCGCCAACATTCTAAGATTTTACAATTTGAAAAAATAATCCATCTATAAATATTCTCATATACCTTAACATTTTTTCTCGTCATTTTCTTCTCTCCAATCTTTGTTATATTTTATTAAAATTCACCATGAATCATTCTAATTTTAATTTTTATAATGCTTTTGATTTTGATGATGACACTCCTGTGTTCGCTTTTCAAGTTGCTACCCCTGTGGTTGCAGAAGAAGAATCAAATATTCAAGGGCGGAGACAGGGTATCGTGGCTCTATTCTTTGTCACAATATTGTCAATCGTAATAGAAAGACAGGTGAGTTAAGGTTATATAATGATTATTTTGCTGAAAATCCTAAATTCACTGAAAGTCAATTTCGAAGAAGATTTAGGATGAGTCGTCGTCTTTTTGAATCCATCTACATTAAAAAAAAAAATCAAGTTAAAACCTTATAAGAGAGTGTAAAAGAAGCTTACATTCAATGTCTAGCAATTTTATAGTTTACATACATGTGAATTAATAGTAAGCATTGCCTCCTACTTGTTCTAACATAACAATTTGACTATTTTTTGGAACTAAAAGGGAATTGATATACTGGTTTAATTGCATTTTCAACAAGACAAAATATAATTGACCTCTAATTAAACACAGACAATCAAAAATAAATTTTAAATATGTCACTCTATATTTTTATCAATATCAACTACCATTATTAATTCCTCTCAATTTTATCAAAGATAACAACATAAAAAAAAATTATCTTCCTTAACTCATATTAAAAACATAAAATAACAAAGAAATAAAAATCATCACAAATATTAAATTAACAACAAAAGGTCTAAAAAATCAAGAGATATAAAAGAGAAAATAGAAAAAGCTTTTAAACAAGCATACCTTTTTAATTTCATCTAATTAACACAACCGATGTTATTAATTAACTGGAGAATAATTGATTTTTATTTTTCTAAATTTGAGAAAAGGGTGAAGCATAATACAAAATTTTAAAATCTACAAATTCTTTCCTCCTGTATTTAAAGAAAAAAAAAGAGAAATGTTGGCCTACGTCTATAAAAATAACCGTTTGCCAATAGTCATTTATTTTTGCCATTTCTACAGTAAAATGTAGAAATGGCTCTTCACATAACAAATAGCTAAAATAGCTATCTGTTTGCCTCATGCATTGGAGTGAAGAAATGGAGAAATAAAAGCTAAAAGGACATTTTTTAACATTTGACTTTTCATTTAGCTCTCCCGTTAGAGATGCTCTAAGATAAGTGTTTGGGGTATGTACTATACTCATTTTACACACTAGGTTCAGACACATAAATAAATACATAAAATATTTTTGCAGACACTTAATTAAGTTATTCAGATCCTTGTAATAATAAGGAGTTAACAACCATTTGTTACTCTTTACTTGCTAATAGTTGCTGAAACTTCACTTTTCATTCAAAAGTTGGATTTTCATACTCTTTTTGTTCATCATACCACCTTTTGTTTTGAATTGCTTAAACAATACCTATATTAGATTAATATCCCTTTACATTTTATAATTTGATTATTATCTTAAATTAAGATAGTTTAAGCAAGATTTTTGCATGTTACTTATCTTTTGCTTGAAAGTCAAATCATATACATTTTAATGTTACCGGCTCTTGATTGCAAGCTTAGAAAGTGCTTTTTTTTTTAATCTTTCAATTGTCTTACAATTAAAAGCAATGCGCATTTCCAGAAATAGTGTGGCGCGAGCAACCTATCTAGTTCAAATAAGATAACACAATATCAAAAACTCCTACCTTGAATGATAGAATTGAAAAAGAAAATTAATTCTCAATCAATCTAAGATTCTCTATCCTTGAAGAATGGAATTGAAAAAGAGAATTAAGTCTAATCTAATATTGAATGATAAAATAAAATAAAAATCAGTTTAAAAAATTTTCTAAAGTAAATTTAACAAAGAACGATAAATAAAAAGAACCGAGATAACCTATATCATTTTCAAAATTAATAAAAAAATTTATAGAAAGCAAATAAATAAAAATAATGAAGCTCAATCTGTAGTTGAATAAATGCTAAAAAATAAAATTGAAAAAATATAAGTTAAAAAAAAATCAAGCAAACCTCTTAAACCTTGATTAATCTCCAAAACTTAAAACCCCTTAAATCCTAGACTCAATCTCAATCAAAAAACTCAATTATCAACCAATTTAATATTTAAAAATAAAATAAATAAAAAACAATATCAATTATAAAGATTTACCAAAGTAAAAAAAATTAATAATAAAAAAAATAAAGATCAAATCTGATAATTAAAAAAAACTGAAGAATAATAAAATCATAAAAAAAACTCAATTTTAAAATTCTTTTTAAATATAACGAACTTGATCCAAGACAACAACAAATAAATCAAACAAAATAAACTTGGCTTGAGTCAACATGAATTAACCTACAAAATTTGTAAACCAACACATGAGATCGGAATAACCCATAAAAATAAAATAAAATAATTCAACTATAAAAATGACCTTAAAAAGGACCGAACTTTAAGACACTCTCATTATTGAATATTTCATCTACCATCTAGCATGCTTTTATGAGACCATCTAACTTGATTGCTAAACTAAGATTTCATCTTCATCTTCATCTTCTAACCCTGGGGGATAAAGATCCTTCTGTATCTCAATCTATGCAAAGATGTGAGGTGATGTGCAGGATAAGGAAAACAGGAAATAATAGTACTGGAGGGAGCACTTCCAAATACATTACTTGGGCGAGAATTACCGATAAACCAGCAGTTTCATGTAGAAACAGATATATTTCTTTACAGTAAACAAAATGAAATACATAATTCAGTATTTTTCGAGACGTCAACTTCAAAGCCAAGTTCTTTGGTAAATGGTAAACGGTATATGCCAGAAATATAGCTGATGCAGAGTGATATATTTTCCGGCGGTAATTAATTACAATCTCAAGCGCACCACGCTTTTTGAAGAAAGCCATTGAACACAAGAAATTGTTCTCTTCAATTGATCACAGGCATGAAATATACGATCAAGTCTTTTGTTAGCCATTTCAGGGTGGCCTGTTCAGGTTGTCTTAATTGATGGAAGGTTTGTAACAATACCAGGCAATTTTTACAAATCATCATTCCCAAATTTATATATGCAGCTGAGCCATCAAAGTGCCTTCGCTATCTCTTACCTTGTAACTGCCTACGACGTTGCTGTTGATAGATTTCAAAGGCCACAATATAGACTGACATACCAAAACAGAGTCAGTCTGTCTCTCCTGTGATCAATATATCACCCCCTTTAACTCAGAGAAGCCCCAGATTTTTCAGCTGCTGAACATGTTCAGTTGGAAGTGGTGGAGGAGACCAGTCCGATCCCGTCATTTCACCATCAACATCCTCAACAACATATTCCTAACAGAGCATATTAAAGTCATTTCACAAGGGAAACAAGTCATGATAAATATTTAGACCAAGAAACCTGCATGGATGCCAAAATAGTAAATATTTGATGCAGTAACCAGCAAAAATGTTTCAAGAATGTGATGCAATGATATGCCAAAGTGAAAACATCATCCCAAGATAGATCTTTAAGCCAAGGATGCAATGTATAAAAGCAACCTTTGAAGTTTTCATTGTAAAGGACTTCCGGACCTAATGAGTTGGCAAAGATGGTTACCTGACAACATTTTTTTTTCCTTGAACTGATCATTACCTCAATCGAGAGAAATTTGGTATATCAATCAAAATTGTGCTAAGCCTGAGAAATTCTACAGAGCCCTGAATGTTAGTGCCAGACATGTCTCACAGAAATTCACTAAGTCCTTTTATTTTGTTTTGTTTATTTTTTTTTTACCATTTTTCTACTGGAGCCAATTCCCTCACAAAATTCAGGTAAGATTTAGTGGGCCAAAAAGTAATACGAGTAATACTTTCTTTTTTGGTTGGTGTTGGTGACTTCCTGCACCGTAGAAATTATACTGAAGCATATTAAAAAAGATACGAAGGCAGGTGACTACACTCACTTTTGTTAGCATCCTTTTCGCAAGTATATGATAATGCCGCTGCCAAATTCGTTGTCCAACCATTGTGGCCACCAACACGCTGTAGAATATGCCAATCACAGTAAATAGTCCAAGCACTATCAAAGCCATTATAAACAATAGTGGTAACCCTGCTTCACCAGCACCTCCTAAGCAACCACATTCACCAGCTGTGCTTGCACAGCTCTCAAAGCATGTAGTACAGTCTGTCCAGATACAAAGAGTGCCAGGTAAATGACAATCTGCACACACTCTGCAAGATTAAGGAAACAGACAGATCGCATAACTCATTATTTGATTTAATTTCTCAAATCCAGTAACCAAAATGCTAGGTAAAAAAGTAGGAATGAAAAAATTACGAGAGAATGTTTTAGTGTATCATATGTGTTTAAAAGAAAAAAGAAAAAAAAAATTGAACTCCTGCCCTAATGCCCAGAGTTTGTGTTTAATACACCACCCAAATGAACTCCAGTGCCAAACCTTGATTTGGCCCCAATTTAAACTTTAAACACCCTTCTAACACACCAACGAGAAACTTATGGTAACAACCTGTTCTGTTGAATAATATTTACTTAAACACTCAAATATTAGTTTTCAATCAAATTATCAAAACCTCCCTAAGGTTTGGCCTGCTCAACATTTCATCCCTCTTTTTTCTCAAATCAAACACTAAATCTATAGATGATGAAGAACTATAAAAAAATTAAAAAGGTACTACTGTCATATTATATTATTTACTAAATGCTATCTGAAACCATTGAGAAGAAGGAAAAAAAAATCCATTTAAAACAAATGATATAGAGATGATAATTAAGGAAAATAGAACAAAGTGAAGTTTAGGGGTATTTTCAACATATAAGAACATTTTAAAATTCAAATTTGGCACATTAGACTTTACAAATGGTAACCTAATGCAAGGATTAAATTGTGTTTGCATTGTAAAGGTCAGGGATGTAAGGGATTGATTTAGAAATGCAAAGATGTGAAAGTTGATTAGCCCAAACATCAGGGAGGTTTTGGTAATTTAACCAAAAACATAGGCAGAATCCAATGTCCCAGATAGGGAAAGACTACAATAATCTTTTCCTTTGTTCAATTAGATAAATTGGCGTGCAAACAAAAAATAAATGGAACTTTAATGTAATAAATGACAAGACCTCAAAGTTCAACATGATGCAGGATGCTATTTTTTAATTTTATGGCATAATTATTTTTATTGTAATATTCATTTAATTGTTGAGATTTACAAGAATTTGTTTAATTTGGGAATCCTAATGCTAGTTGGATTCTCCTAGTTAGGCAAGTTTTAATACAAATCTTTACTCTATAAGGATTTTAGATCTATAATTAATATAAATAGGGTTGTCTAGCTTATTTTTTAGGGAATATTAATAAAATATACATTTCAGAGTTTTCTCTACAATTAAGTGTTGTAACCTTAGGGTTTGAGAACCTAGTGTTTTTCTCTACAGCTTTGGGCTGTAAAATTGTAGGGATTGAGGAATCCTAGCTTTTACAAATGACCACAATATAAACATATTGTTCCCAAGGCAAGTCAAGGATTCTACACCACACATGAATTTGCTGGCGGTTGTTTGATCTCAGCTTTTGTGGGCAGGAGTGCTAGCGAATACATCTAGATCAGCAAACTTAGTATTCTCTTTTAAATCAATCAAATAGTTCCTTTATGCACAAGTAACCAACAACATTACTAGGTTATGGTTCCAACTATGTGGCTTCTGACAAAGAAATCCAAGATGCCCCTGCCTTCAACATTTTTTAATTAAATGAAATCCCTCCAGAATTTAACCCAACATTTTTATTATTGCACCAAGATTTTTTACCTCACATTTATGGTTTTGAGCAAGATTTTTATTATTGCACCAATCAAAGGAGCCTAGCATCTAAGATGTTTTTAAATTCCTCAAGATTTGAAAAGGCTTTTAAATTCCTCATCTCTTCTATGAAGAGGAAGACACGTTAAAGAAAAATCAAATCTCTTAATAAATCACAATTGACAACTCTAACATACATTTTCCTCTTCACGTCAAGTAAACCTAACCCCACCACACAATTACAAGGATATCAATATGATAACCCAGCAGTGAGAATAATTATATCATGTGCATCAGTTGTTGCAAGAATATAGAGCAGAGTTATACCCAGGCTGGCAGCAACAAAGACATAACTCCCGACAAGGCTGAGCCAAATCATTGCGTACTCTTCGATCATAGCAAGTTATGAAGCACCCGGATAGCCCCAGCAAAGCAAAGAATAATAGTGCTCCTGTCCGACAACATTCTACCATGAAGATTCTATACAAGTATTCTGGAAAACATAATGCAAAATAACAGACCATGCTTGAATCCTCAACATAAATCTCACATGCCTCCAGACACCAGTTAATCAAACTGTATTTTAAAATTTTAATGTTACCAATTTTTTAAAGTTGAAAAGACAAATGGTATTTTTTTTTTTCTTATACTTTTCATAATATGCTGAAATTAATGGACAAATGGTTCAGTTTCTAAATTAGTAACAGACATTCAAGCAGCCAATTACATAAAACTCCAGAACAATTTGTGTGATTTCATATAAATATGGGACAAATAATCTAACAAGAATAGCCAGATCTACTAGTCAGTTCAAGTCGGCAGCCAATTTTTATGAATAAATACCATTCAAGGTTGCAGACCATGGAGATATGCAACCTTCACGCACCAAGAAAAATATTTTTTAGATTATAAAAGAATTGATATCATAAATCAAGTTAAGTTCGATACACTTAAGATGACAAAATGACAGGACCATGAATAGATAAACATGGGCAAGTTGAGCATAACCCAAGTCACAAACAAAATAACTATTAATCTGTAAGAAAACCATGATACTAGAGCTGTGTGTCATAAGCATGCATTGAGAGGGATTATGATAACTATCACTTCAGGTTTTTGAGATTACCACATATGTAGTAGAAACTAAGCTCACTATCAAAGCCCCATGCAAGACGAAGCCAAGACTTTTGATAAGTGTCAATTAGGTACACCAAATATGCTAGTGAAGCAATTACCTGAACCAAATTAATATAAATAAATAACAATAGAACCTCTGATGCGAGAAGAAAGAAAAAGAACAAGAAAGGTATATATCAAAATAACCAAAAGCAGGGTACGGACGACCTACAAGCTGAACAGCCAGAAATATAAACGCAATGTCTCTGGTCACAAAGAATCGAAATTTCAGAGTTCGCCATTTCCTATCAGTAGCAACGTGAACTCTCAAATGGTAAGGAGCCTTGCAGGTTGTGCAATGAGCAAATGCAAACCCTTCCTGAAAAAAATAAACAGATTGTCAGGAGAAAAAAAAGTAGCTCAATAGCAGAAATTCCAGGGTAAGAGGGGACAAGTGGCAGGTTAACTTGTTGCATAGATAAAATTAATAACTTATCGCAAAGAGCATCATTTTTTTTCGAACCATCAAGTGTCGGCAGGAACTTGACAGGAAAAGTAAAGAAAGTGAACTGCTTCATGTAATCAAACGGACTCCAGCAAACATAACTATGACAACCTACATAACCTGCCTCCAGATTTACCATGGAAGATCCAAGTTTGTGTGTATGAGTTTACAAGAACAAGTGCAATTGACTAGTGTAAAAAGGAAAAATAACTAAGCATACCCTATATATCCAGTATGGAAGGCTCTGTTAAGGCAATCTTGGACTACCAATGCATCGCATTAATCACTTAACCAACTACTTCTTGTCAAGTGTCATATACAGTTTGCTAGCTTGGCAGGCACCAGAAGGGTAGATACACAGTGAATTATCCCAATATAGAGGTGCTCGTTAACACTTTCATTCACATAATGTAAATATCAACCATGAAGGAGCAGCATTTTTTTTTCTATCCAGTTCTAGGTCTATTGTCCAGTTTCATAAATTTTCTACGTCTCCTTTTTTAAAAAAAATTAAATGAACCTTTTTTCTTGCTGGTAATAACCTACTTTCACAAAATCTACCAGGTCCAAAGAAACCGCATTCTATGGCAAAGACAATGAATGCAACATTAAAGGAAATAGCAATCATTCTTGACAAAAAAAAAAAAATACAAAAGAGAGGGAGTAAAAGATCCAAATTATTAAAATGCAAGTGGCCTCTAAGCCACAAAATTCCACCTCAAGCATCAGTGAAGAAAATGGTTTGCAAAAAAAGTCTCTGTCAATTTTTAAACCAACATGCAAACATTGAAGGACATATTTATTAACTTTGAGTGCAACAAAGGGAATGTTCAGTGACCTATCCAAACCCAAATTGGCTATTAGTCAGGTCAAAAGAATAGTCGTATCAAAAGATGTCGCAACATAGAATTCAAGCAACAATGTGGGATCCATAACACAATACATAACCCATATCACTAAAACTGTGCAAGAAACATGACAAACATCCATACCTTCACTGCTCGCCACTGATCCAGGCATTCACGATGTACATACTTAACCGTTCCTTTGCACTTGCAAGGTGCAATAAAATCCCTACCTGATGAAACGAAAACATAATCAACCTAAGAAGTAAACACAACTAGCCTGAATTTTCAAGCCAGAAATCTAAAGCTTTAACATAAGAATTAAAAAAGAAAAACCAAGTCATACAAAAGCTACCCTGTTGCTGATCAGTTAAACCGGGAAAAAAAGGAACTTTCATGATCAAATTATCGGTTCAACAACAGCTAAGCATTACAAAGATGATAATTTTAACTAAATTCAAGGCCAAGCTCACAAACCCCAAGATCTACTATTTCTCTTCAATTTCATAATCTCTACAATCAACAGCCAATACACCAACGATAACAATAAAAATAAACATGAAGTAGATAGTTCTAAAAATGCAAACAGAAACAAACTCTAAATATTTCACAAGCAAAATTCTAAACTTTAGTCAAAATCGCCATAAATAAATTTATTTAAAAAAAAAAGGCTACAAAAATCCAAGCATCAACAATCTCTAAAGTCAACAGCTAACACAAATGGAACAATAGCAGTAAAACAAAAGTTGGTAAACAATTCTGAAGTATGCAAGTAAAACCTCCACAAATTATCAAAGTGAACTAAAAAAGAAACAATTTTTTAACTCTTTGTACCTAACATTTTCTACATCCACAATCAAGTAAAAGCTACAAATAAATTTCCAAAATGGTGAACCAAAGCGACGAGTTTTAGAGTGAGTATCAAGCAATTAAAATGGAGAATTACCGTCAGTTTCAAGGCAAATACGGCACTGAATTTGCTCGCCGGGACCGGCTTCAAGGTCGATCTCGCTGGGTTCGGTGATCGGAGACGGGGGGATTAAAGGTGAAGTGTCTGATACATGATCAGCCATTGAAAATCAGAAACAGAGAGAGAGAGAGAGAGAGAGAGAGAGAATTAGCTATTTGGTTAATTAATCAATAAAATTAACCAAAAGAAGAAGATTGATTGAGAAATTTGGGTTTTCGTTTCATCAAGGCGAAAACCCTTGATAGTTGGATTATCTACCAGATGATTTTGTTTTTGGTTTACTTTGGGTAATAATTGATCAAACATGCGGTTGAATTGTTAATGGTGGGATGGTATTCAGTTGGTTCCCAACAATATTCAATTCTTGTTTTCTCTTCCAACTAATCTATAAAATAAACAAATATTTATAAAAAAATATGGTAAACTGCATTTTCATCCCAGTTTTTCAACGTAGAAATCTTCAATGTAGCTCTTCACGAGGCTATACTCTTAAACTACTCTCTGTATAAAAATTATTAAATCAATATTTTTTTATATAATTTTATGAAATGATATTAAAAATTAAAAAAAATATTAATATACTTTTAGTTAGTTTTTTTAAAATAGTTAATTGTTTTAAAAATATTCTCTAATAATTAAAACTAAGTTTTTTTAAATGGGTTTTAAATGTGTATATTAAAAAGAATTAATAACTCTTTTATATGTTAATCCAAGATTTTAAAATAAACAAATTTAAATCAACCTTTGGAATTATAGTTAAATGTCTAACAAAAGTTTTATTTAAGAAAAGAATAATCCCTCTCAAAACTTCATATATATATATATATAAACTATGGATCCTTTAAGGATACAATTGAAAAAAAAAAAGGGAGGAGTGGAATATTGGGAAAAATATAGCGATCACGGAAAGCTTATAACTAATATGACTTCGATGTCCGAGCCCGGGTTCGAACCGGGAACCTCTAGTGCGTGAGGCTAGCGTGATAACCACCTACACCACCCGTATAGCTTCTAGTAAGGCATTTCAATTTATAACTAAATACTTCTCATATTTTCATAATTTAATAATGCTGTAGAAAGGTATTTCGATAACTGATAAATTAGTTATGATGTGATAAATTTTGTATAATCCTATACTCAATAATGTAACCTTGCACTCTTACACGGATCCAGTTTGCTGAAATCAATTATATATCTAAAATGTGTGTATTAAAAGAATTAATAATTTTTTTATATATTTTAAAAGTATTCTCCCTCCTTTTGGATTGCAAGTGATGTTGCTGGCTGATTTTTACTGGTGAGGTGTTTGAGAGGAGGTAGCTTTGTGCCCAAAACAAAAAAGAAGAAAGAAAGTTGTGTTGAATTCGTATAAGTCGTAATTTTGGGAGAATAAATGAAATAAATTGATTTTAATTTAGTGATATTGTATGTTTACTTGTTGAATTGATATGAGAAATAGTATTTGGGGAATGATTTCTAGTTGTTTATGGTTTCATATTATGTGTGTGTTTTAAAAAATTATGGTTGAAGAAATAAATGGCATGCATGCAAGTTATTTAAAAGGTAGGGTGTTATGTTTAGGGGGGGAAAACCTAAGAGGAAGATGGAATCTTGTTAAATTATGATATTGAAATTTTTAGAAATTAATATGAAAGCATGGCAAATATTATTATTAGGGTAGAGATTGTTTGGGATGAATAAATTATATGTATGGAAGTTAAGAAACATATTCAAGTTGTATGGAAAGTTGTTGAAATGGGTTGTATGAAGTGTTTTAGTATGGAAATTAGTATGTTTGAGAAATAAATTATGGAAATTATGACCAATTATAAGTCAGTTTGAATTGGCCAAAAAGTTAGTTTAAAAAAATTTGTAAATTTAATGAAATCATATTGATTGTGATATTCTAATTATGTTTTGAAATACTTGAGTTCTGTGTTGAATATTTAATGAAGATTGCTAGGAATTTAAATGTTTTGTATTGGATGTATTGGAATGTTGTAATTATAGATTTTGGGTTAAATTGGGTAACATCGTGATAATCTTGATGTTTTAATGACATAAGAATGTTTAAATATGATTATCATGATCTTAAATTGGTGTTGACGAGTAGATTACATTGGCATATTTCAGGAAAGATATATGCATACATACTCTATATATATATATATATATATATATATATATATATATATATATATATATATATATATAATATAAATATTATCAATATAA
>Ga0325411_1002266_pt1 | contig 21697 bp, 11 predicted proteins | sample PopdelMetagenome_13_FD_206181 | JGI IMG/M metagenome (GOLD analysis project Ga0325411, IMG submission 206181) | Populus deltoides microbial communities from Bellville, Georgia, United States - Xylem-PdIQD-R4 | ecosystem: Host-associated > Plants > Phyllosphere > Stem > Wood/Secondary xylem...
AACTTATTTGTCTAGGCAATGTTCGTCTGCTCTATGACGTTAAAGAAATTAACTTCCCAACTTTGTTTGTGGTTCATAGCTTTCAAATATCAGGATAAAATTAGGCAAGATGCTCACTCGCTGCCATGGGCAGTCTTTTCACTTGTTAATCGAGTTTGTTTTCACAAAGGATTTGTGAAAGGGAAAGAAAGTGCATGGCGAGGATCAAATATAAAATTAATGAAATGGCAAGCAAAACGTTAGTTTTATGGAAATGGTTTGATTGCAGTTCTAGTACTAGTTTGAGTTGTGACAGGGTTATTGATAATAAGCATGCATTTTTCAGCAAACTAAAAGCAAGTAGTCATATGCTGAATTAAGGAGTTGTGCTTGGAGGACTCAGTTATTAATGGTTGGAGATGGAAATGTTGATGTTGTGAAGCAACAATCATATGGAAACATTGTCAAAAGAGATTACAAGCTGACTTGAGCCCTCGCAAAAACATGGTGAAGCAGTTTCACAACAATTATTACAGCTAAATAAAGATGACAACAATTAAGGCAAAAAATAATGGAGAAGATTAAAGGGGTAAGAATTCGATGGGTGGTAACTGGATGCAGAATCATGCAAAGAGAGAGTAAATTGAAACAAAATCGAAAACAATGTGATTAGTGCTAGCTGCTTATCAAACACGAAAGTGAAGGGAAAAAAATTGAATTACAAATGAATGTCACATGGCACTGTAAAAGGTTTTTCTGATTCTGCATCATGTTCAACAATTGCATTGTCAGAAACCAATGAGAGGGAAACTTAACAGAATGATTCAAAAATATAAAAAGAAAGCAGATTAAATAGAGCCAATATCATCTTGCACGTAATCAATTTCTCTCAGAAATGTTTTCTTCTTCATTGACAATCTTCGTCATGCAATTTGGTAGGGACTGTATGGCATTGTTTGTCAGCTAAAAATGTAAAAGGAAAGCAAATTCAACATAGCCAATAAAGTATGATGAAACTAAAATCTTACATGTAAAGAGGGTCAAGGGGCACAAGGTGTAGGCTGTTTGATGGAAAGCAAGTGTCAATGTTTGATTCATTCAAAAAGGAAGTGGCAAAACTTTGCATGATAAAGATTGAACACGAAAGATTTTTCTGGACATTATAAAAGAATGATCCTGCCATTAATGTATTATGTAGTTATAAAGCATGTGTAAGCAAGTAAATCTATGTTGTAATGATTGTCGAGGGCATGAAATGTCAATGTGCGTGGAGTGTAGTTGTATAGGTTGGAAAGATAGTTTTAACAGATTAATCTTTTGTGACATGGTGTGAAGTTGTTTTTTGTTTCTATACAGATAATACAAATTATATTTTGAAATTTTTTCTAGTAATTTAAACTGTTTTTAATTTGAATTGATTCTATAATATAATATTAAAGTTTTAATCATTAAATAATTACAAATTTAATTCTCATCATATCTATTTATTTAATAAAAAATTAAATATAAAATGTTATACAAGTTTCAACTCAAATCATTTTTATTTTAAAAAATATATTAAAAAATAATATATATCATATTTTAAAATCTCATATAAACTTTTAAATTCAATTCTTTCAATTCACTTCATGATTGAAAAAGATCGATCATCAACCATTGCAAACGGAATGCACCTCTGACAATAATCATGGTGAGGAACGTTGTCACTTGGTTGTTGGACTCCCTTCATCGTCTGTCGCGGAAGAAACATTCTCTAGGTCAGTCTCCTTCATCTAGTACGCTGCCTTGACCATCATGAACGGGTCAAAGCTGGCTGAGAAGGACTCAACAACAATGAGATGTATCATATATGTTATGAGCAGCGGGGAAAAAGCAGATAAACAATTCAGTGGAGTCATGAATAAAAGCGTTTGATTTTTTGGTGCTTTAATTTAACAAAACAGGAAAAAAAAAAAATAACAACTCTTTCTTTCAGCCTGAGAGGTGTAACTCACTTATTAAATTCTAGATTTACTTTCTAGATATCACCAGTTCGAACCTTAGAAATCTCAGGGCCATGAAAGTTTATATGATCATTAACTTTAGGACCCGCAGAATTAGTCGAGGTGCATGCAAGCTGGCTCAGACACCCATGTTAATAAAAAAAATAATGAGCTACTAAAAAACAATAAATTTATTTCTAAAAAAAATTAACAGCTCTTTCATTTCCTCTCCATTCTTTTACATTTCCTCCCACGTACGTCCATGATAACTAATAAATCCCACTCCTTATTTTTTTCCATGACAAAAAAGAATAAGAAAAAAAAAAGAAAAAAAAAAAAAGGAAAGAGGAATCAAAAGAAAACTTGAGCAACCAACCCTTCCTCAAAACAAACCAAACAAAGAGAATGAATATGGATTTACGTAAGGGAGAAAAGGTACTCTCCATGATAATACAAAGTGAATAGAGAAATTTAGCTTCAATATTTGCTAAACAAACTCCTCAGATCTCAGTTATATGTAGATTGTTAAGAAGCTGAAAGGGAAATCCTGTAACAACCCTAATTTTTAGAATACAATTCCACAAAATTTCCTTTTACAGTAATGCAAAAACTAGGGTAATTATTTTGTTATCATATACTCTATTGAATTTCCAGCAAAATTTCCCCTATACGTGGACCGTATCAAGTTATCGACATCTTCATACAAATCATAAATTAATTCCATAATTATAGTTCAATCATACTGGACCTTGTTCTACATCAATATAACTCAAGAATAACATACATTTATTTTCGATGAAATATAAACAGTGTACGTAATAAATAATTAACTCGAGATTTACATACATGCTTAGTTAAACAATACAAAAAAAAAAACACTAAAATTTAGAATATGAACATCTTTAGAGTTTCATTTTAATTAACATAGATTTCAATACTAGATAACAAAATTAACAAAAGAAATACAAGATAATGGCATTCATACTATTATAAACCTATTTACTAGTCCAAAATAGAATACCAAAATTATAATACATATCAATTTAACATCTACAAATTACAATATTTATATCTATATTAAAATGTGACATTATAGAAATCTACTTGTAGACTTTTATATAAAAGGAACCTGACAATTAAATTATTTCATCATATTAGAATATAACACAACAATTTTATAAATAACACACACACACACACACACACACACACACACACACATATATATATATATATATATATATATATATATCTTAAGACATTTTTAATATTCCGACAATAGACATACTAATGCCACAGGCCCTCCAAATCAACTAGTCTAAGAAATTATCCTGGTCATCAGAACACAAATGTCATTTGTTTCTTTTAGTTAGTGAGTCTAATAAATTATCTTGGTCATCTAAACACATATGCAACTAACTTTTTCAGTGAACTAGTCTAATTTCATCCTTTTTTATGTTGGTATCACAAATAATGAATAAACAACATGCATTTAAAGAAATTGTAGTTATATAATTTCAGAAGTTTCTTATAAATAGTGAAAGTGAAGGATACCTATCTGGTGCCTATACTCGTGTTGTAGTCCCTTATTGCTAAACAGATCATGCAGCCTGTCATGCACCAATAGGTATCCAATCATCAAAAACTTATTTAAATCATACATTTCAAGCCAACTTTTCCTTCACCTTTAAATATAAGTTTTGACCAAAGTGAGGTTTCTACTGTTTTAAACTTGTTTCTTCACTTTACATGCTATACACATATAATTCGTAACAAATGTCAAATCAATTAAACTAAATCCTATGAAGTTCTCCCTTCGACCAACCATTAATTCATCTATACAACATGTTTTTTTTTTCCCATTATGTAATCATATTTATACTACCAATCATAATTCCATCTCATTTCATCAATCCACAATTCATTTTACATTTCACAAATGAATTATATAACCATAATTATTTATCTCCTCAATGTCTCACCAAATTCAATTTAAAGTTCTTTGGAAATTTAACCACAATTAAGATTGAATAATTAAATCTATTTCAAATCATAATAAACCCATCAACACATAATAAACACACGTAAATACACAAATAATTGCTTTGGTTCCCACCAATTTCTATTTTCCCTAATATGGCTGCCCATTAGGTCTTTTCTTCTTAATTTATTTATCCCAACTTCTATTTCAAACTCATCATCAATACTCATTTCACATCTCTACAACTTCACAAACAAATATAAACCATTTTTCTCATCAAATCTTCATAAATTCATAATTCAAAATATATCAAGCATTTAATCACAACTAAATAAATTAGTTAAATCCATTATAATTCATCATTACTACATTAATACATATTAAATACACACAATTAAACAAACAATTATTAGGTTCCCACCATTAATCATTTTCCTTTAAAGTGGCTAGCCCTATCCTTTAAAGAACACTAACATATTTTCTTCAATTTTCATGCAATTTTCCTTCATACACAATCATTAAATACTTCATATAACACAATTTTTACAATATTGCATCTCAAAAACCCATCCCCCTTTTTCTCTTATTTAGGTTGAAACCTCCTCTTAAATAGAAGATATGGTTTTCTTCATAATTGTTATAATTGATACTTTACCCACTCATTTTTCATGCAAAAGAATACCATACTAGCTAAATTTCATGTTAATTAAATCAAATAAATTCAAAACTCCCACCCATGTTTTGGTTGAATCCTTGCTAATGATGGAGATTTATTTTCTCTTTTTAATTTTATTCAATTAACACATTACCCAACTGTTTTTCATTCATAACAACATATTTCAATCATAAAATAACCAATTTAAATAACCCAACATGCTTAACTCAACATTCCACAATCCAATCATAACTTATCATGCTTTGTAACATGATAAAAACTTGAATTAATCATTAAACAATGTTTCTTACCTTTTAAAGATAACAAATCAAAGAGAAATTTATGAAGAAAACTTGGCTTTCTCTCTCCACTTAGGTATGAAAAATGTCAGCCTTAAGCTTTTGATGGAATATATATAAAGAGAAAAGGAGAAACACTTCATAATCTTCCCTCATCTCTCTATTTAATTAAAAAAAAATCAAAATTACCAGTTGAAGGCTAGTTACAAATACTAAGTTTCACCACCTTTCTCACTTTCAACCCATCACTCTTTGAGACTCCATTCTTTATTCTTTTTGTTATTCCAACCAAAATTAGCAGTTGAAGGCTAGTTACAGTTTTCTTTTTATAGGTTTTTTCACTCTTCAAACAAACTTTCTAGCATTTTTGTGCTTAATTTTGTAAGAATCAATTGTTTTTTGTATGATTAAATAAAAAATAGTTCCATAAAAAATAATGTTATTAAAATCAGTAGAGTTCATGTCCTAAATCCTGGGTTTGATGAGTTTGCTTGGTTTGATTGAGAATTGAGCTTTATAATTTATTTCGTTTTCCTTTCTATATGGTCATCACAGTCTCAAACAAATATTCAGTGTTGGGTTGACATTTGATTTTGCGATCATCCATTTTATTATTAGATAATTAAATAAAAAATAGTTTAGAAAATAAAGTTATTAAATCAAGTGGAGTCCATAATTTGAGTCGTTGTTTTGGTGGGTAGGTTGGGTTAATTGAAAATTGAGCTTTCTAATTTGTTTTGATTGCTTTTTTATAGAGTTGTCGTGGTCTTAACCAAATATACCAGTGTTAGGTTAGTGATCAATTTTGCAAACGACAATTTTTGTTAGCATATAATTAAATAAAAAATAATTTAAAATATATTATTGAGTTTAGTGGAGTCCATGACCCTGGTCGTTAGTTTGGTGGGTCAAGATGTGAAACTTGGGTTGAAATAATATGTTGACATCTCAATCTTGACTTTTTTAAAAAAAAGAGTTAAACCATACTTTTAGCGGTCATCCGAGTTGCCAATGGACTTCCCAAGTTAATTGAGTCATGCCATGGTAGCTCTCACATAATTTAATTTAAAACTCCAGTTAGGGAAAGAATTGGGTCAAAAGATTTCAAGTTTGACCTATTAGATCAAGTTTAATGACACGGTCAAAAAGTTTCTCGTGACCTGGATATTCTTTTTTAACTTCTAAAAAACAATTGGTTCGACTTGTGATATAGCGCGAGTCAATTATCTAGCATGTTTAGAGATTATCATGAATTGTTTTTAATATTACGATCTTTTTAGAGTGGAAACTTGATTTAGAGATAATAACTATTATTTTTCTTCTTGATAGAAACACATTGGCAACAACTGAACATTCTTTTTTTACATTTAATTTTTTCTTTCAGAGACTCGTGACGTAGCTTATGCCACCTATCTAGTAGAAAAAACTACAAGAGATGGATGTTTTACTATGCCAAATCCATTTTGTACACACTCACAAACCACTATGGATTTTAATAGTTTTTTTTTTTGTCATCAAACTTTTTTCTATACGATTGGATTTTATGGTCAAATTAATGACTAATTGCCTCTAATTTGTTAAGAAATAAATACTCAAACTTAGAGGACCAAATTGAAAAACTCGAGGAAACTAGGTGGGAACTTCAAATTTAACATGAAAAGTTAACTTTGGTCCTCCTACTTTGCAATTGATATAATTATAGTCCCTTTTGTTTTTGAAATTTTATTTTTAGTCCAAAACTTCATTTTCTTTATTTATCAGTCCCTTGGTTTGAGAGAAGAGAAAATTAAGGCAATAAATGGGTTTATTAAGGTCCAGAGTCTATGGATTCTAGTTGAGGAGAGGGAAAATTATCATTGGCACCAATTCTAACCATAAAAAAAGTTAATCTGGGTATCAACATGTTCCATTCGTTGAAAGGAGTTCCATTTGAGTGTTATTTAAGGTAATAAATATATTTAGTAAGGTCTTTGGGGGTGTCTTTTAGAAGTTATTGGGTAAAAAATAGATTGGAGAATATGTTTTTGGTATAAAATACCCTTACCTTAGCTTTTCGATGACCCTCTGGTCATTTGACCTCGATATTATTAAAAAAGCTGACACGAGACCATACCTTTTTTAAATAGGCCAAGTGCACAGGCCCACATGCATGGCTTACTTTGTTTTTCTTTTTCCCCTACATTTTGCACTTATGTCCATACAAATATATTTTTCAAAACAATAATTTTAAATTTATTTTATTAGATACCATTGAATTTCTAATGTTTTCTTTTATGAGAACATAACCTTTTTATTATTATATTAGCAAACACTCTTTTTATCTGGCCCCTCACAATAGTTTTCTTTTCTTAAATTTTAGTCGGTAGCTTTCCTAAGCATTTCAAGTTTTATTGTTGTGTGTGTGTGTGTGTTTTAAACCAATTTGGGTCCATTGGGAGACTCGTGTGTGTGGTGGGTGGACCAAAGGTGACCCGGGTTTATGAAAAAATCATATTCTTAATTTGTAAAATAAAAAGGTTTGGACAACACCAACTATAATTGCTCTAACAGTTGAACTGGAGTTTGATAAATCCATGGGCATTGTCATAACCCAATTTTTGACCCTTTTCTTTTAATTATTTTATTTACTGAAAAAATGATGAAAAACAAGTAAAAATAAAATAAATAAAGAATGAATTAAAGTTTGGGTTAAAGGCAACATGATTGGAAGTTTTGAGACTTAATTAAGCTTAGAATTAATTTAATTAATCCAATTAAGGGCTTAATTGGAGAATTGATAAGTTTTGAGACTTAATTGAGATTGGTATTAATTTAATTAATGAAATCAGGGGGCTTAATTGAAAAATTATCAAAGTATAGGGCTGATTCTGGTAAATTTTGCAAGAAATTAACATCTAGGGACTGTCTTATAAAATTCGCTAAAATGCAGGGGTCCAATTAAAGTTTATCCAAGGGCTTGATTACAAAACTTTCAAAACATCAAGGACCAAAACGCAAAATAACCTCAACACTGTTCATCTTCTTCACCCGAAAAAAAAAAGAAAACTGTTGCCTTTACTCCTGTATTAAAAACAAAGAGCACAGGACCGCATGGCATTCTAAGGGAGGATAAAACCAGAAAAAAACGACTGAAGAGTGGGGGATAAAAAGAAAAAGAAAAGAAAAGAAAAAAACAGAGCAAAGAAGGGGAGATGAGAGAAAGACCCTAAAGAGAAAAAACCCAAGAGACGGTCATTACCAGAAATCTTACAAAAAAAGAAGGGGGCGCGGCCAAATCTAAGACTAGACGCCGCTGCCCCCTTCCCCCCAGCTTTTTCCTCACTTCCATACCCCCTAGCCTTTCCATCAAATCTTGATCAACCCCACAAACCCACACATAACGGTTGCTGCTACCCCCGGCTTGGGTTCCCTGATCAGTCATCTCCAGGAGAAGTGAGAAGACGTGAAAGATAATAAATGCCAGCAGATACATGCAAGGAAAGACTTTCGTCTCACAACAAGCAGGAAGGACGCTCGTCCTGTTCAAATCAAGAGAAGCAGAGAGCTCTTGCACCAGGGGAAGGAACATTCGTTGCTATGAGAGGCCGGTGGGGTGAAAGTCGAACAGGGACCTTGCTGCTGTGACAGGGTGCCCTCTTCCTTCTGCATTTACCCTTCCCTTCGCCTGCAAGCTTCACTGATGCTTCTCAACAGCCCAGTCGTCCTACACCAGCTACAACAACGGCGTCGTCTTCAGCACCGTGGGCAGCCACAAGACCCATCACCGACCATCAACAAGAAAAACAGGGACCAGACCACCCTATCAGTAACTCTCCTTCTCCACAAACCGAGCTCGAGACAACACCTCTCCCCCAGTACTAGCAGCAATGGTGAGTCTCTCTCAAACCGTGACCAGCAGCTCCCCTCCCTTTTCATAATAGCGAGAAGCAACAGAAATCAAAAAACTGGGAGAGAATAAAAAAGGAGGAGAAGAACCAGAAAAACAAAAATACGGAGAGGAGAGTATCGGCTGGTCTTCCATCACAATTGTCTTCCTTCCTAAGCATCAGCCACCGTCTCTGCACCAGGTAAGCTCTTCTTGCCTTGCATGCATAAATCCCTTCGTTACTGTGCAGGAGAAGAAGAATAAGAAAAACAGAAATATAGAGAGGAGAGTATCGGCTGGCCTTCCATCGCAATTGTCCCCCTCCTCGAGCATCAGCCCCCGTCTCTGTACCGAGTAAGCTCTTCTTACGTTGCATGCATAATTCCCTTCGTTACTGTGCACGTGAAAATTAATTCACCGGTCACTGTTCATGTATGTGTGCCTGTGCTGGACAACTGCTGGACTGACTGGATCAAGCCCAGCCCGTATGGCTGGGTTAGATCCAACTTTGGAAAAAAAGGGTTTGAGACCGGGCTACATAAATAAAAAAAGAGTTTTTTTTGTTTTTTTTAAATACAAAATTTTACGGATTTATGTACTGGCGCCAGAGTCAGGAATACCTATATTTACCAACGCCAGAGTTGGAAATATTCATAGATAAATATTCACTAACGCCAGAGTCAGGAATATTATAGGATGACCATAAGAACAGAACACAAACAAACCTTTAGCAATTTTAGACAAAATCAGCAATGCAGCCTGCTTCAGGCAGGACGCTTAAGGGGTGATAGCATCTTCCTTTTTGCGTAATCAGTCCCGGACCATAGAATCTCTGTTGACCAGTTAGGGTTCCTAGTGACCATAATACTAGGTGGCGACTCCTTAAACAAGACCTTTTCCCTTAAAAGAACAAGATGCCAAAAATCTGTTCTTTCCATGTATATATTTTTTAAGGCCGCCGCGATGTCGGATGCGACAGAATGGCGACTCCACTGGGGACTTAGGATTAAGCTTTGTCTTTTGTCTTATTATTGCTATTTTGTTTATTGTGTTTATTTGTTTATTTTTCTTGCATTTACTGCTTTAGCATGCGTCCTTGTTTATGTTGCCATGCATCACTTTGAAAGCACACACCTTAAAATCTAGGATAAGTGGGGAGTAACGGTACCCCAATGGCTTTAGCCTGGGTAAGACTCGTGAAACCATCCAACTCTGGCGTGATTGTTTACTTGGAAGTGGTTGATATGCCAAACTGATATTACTCAGGACCTCTATTTTCACTCTACTTGTAAGCCTCATATCGACCTTTCATGGACGATCACTGAGCATGCGAGAGACCCTTTGAAACTAGATAATAACCAACCCTTTGATGCACTCAACAATTAGGATCTTCCTATTAGGTTGTCATCCCGTGAAGGGCGAGTCCGCATTTCATACGCATTTTTTTTTATTAATTGCTTCAGCATTTTTGCATAAATTGCATGATTTACATTTAGCAGGTTGAAATATAGGTTTCCCATTGAAACCCATCTATAACAATCGTTTGAGAAAAAGATAAATGGAAAACGATGAAAGAGCCCAGTTGGAAGCCCAACATCAAAAAGAGATGGACAATCTTAAAGAAGAAGTCGCAAGGCTTACTAGTCTACTCGAGCAGACCTTGAGAGATAAATTTGGAAAAGCAACACTTATAGCTCAGCCTGAAGATATGCATGTAACTCATTTTAATCCACAGAATCTGGGGGCAAATAGGGTGTCATCTGAATTTCAACAAGCCATGCATTTTCAACCAGCATACCCTATGAGAATGTCGTTTACCATTGATTCTACAAAGAAAGAATCTCAAAAGGGCAAGATGGTGAAAGAAGAGGGTTTGGAAAAATGGACTGTCCTAAAAGAGAGGATAAGGATAGTTGAGGGAAACCATTCAATCGTGTTCATGTTGGCATAAGATCTTTGTTGTTGAACTTCTTTTCCTAAGTTTCAATGAAATAATGAGTTTGTCATTCAATCGTGTTCACGACTAAGCATTATTCATCTGATTAAGAGAGTTTTCTTATAAAGACTCATAAACACATCTTTGAAGCCTTGCGCGATCTCATAGACGCAATTCATCTCTCATACCAAAATAAGTTTTCCTATTGGAGTTTTGAAAATTTGATCTGGCGTTTTGATTTCAAAAATAATTTGATGTTTATTCAAAAATAATATTTTTGACATTCTACTTGTAGAATGACAAGTGAATCAAGTAACTCCATCATTGAGGTGACTAAATTATAAACAAAAAAAATATGAAAACGAAAAGAAAAGGAAAAAAGAAATGAATAAACACCCTTACCCCATGACTCTTGAATCATGTGTTTTTAAATGTATGAATAATGGTATGTAGTGAACTCATTGCTCATGACCCATGAAATGCATCTTTGCAAAGATCAAACCATCACACTTGACGAGGTCAAAGTTTATTGATCATAGCTACTTGCGCTTGAAATGAGAAAAGGCCATCGTTGTTGTTCCTTTCACTTTCTGAAATACGTACATCCCTTGCGATCCCTTTTTGAGCCTGAATAATTTTTCTTTCATGAAAACAAATCCCGACTAGGATCACACCCCACACTGGGGGGCAAGAGAAATTTTCAATAAGAAAAGAGAAAATGCTGTGAGAAAGCCAAAAAGACATAAGAGCTCAAGAAACTCAAATGCTAGGGGGCATGCCCAAATCATTAGAAAAGTGACATCCAAGATAAAGTGAGTATGCTTTAGCAAAGTAATAAAAAAAAGAAGCAGCAAATCAAAGAAGAGTGGCAAAAGAAAATATGAATGACGTCAAGAGTCAAATTGTTGATAGTGATCCTTAGTCTTTAAAACCCTGAAACACTCTTTGAGCCTTATGAATCCTTTTCTTTCATAGCCAAAAACCACAGCCTACATTACGTGCCTGTAGAAGTCCTTTCTAATCAAGCAAGCAAGCAACTTAGAACAATAAACAATGCTCTCAAAATGCAAAGAATACATTTTCATAAGATTCATGACATCAAGAATAAACTACTAATTATTATTCATGCTGATAAAAATAAATGTTAAAAAAGAGACAAATTTTTTCTCATACAAAACCTCGAGCTTTTTCTCGAGCCTTTCACTTTGAAAACCTATAAAAACAAAAGGTTATCTCATGACGTATTTTCACCAAAGACCTCATTGCCAAACACAAGAGCAAATAATCTCTTTTCCAAGAAAGAAAATAACCACGGAGTTGCAAGATTTCAAAAGCAAATTGTTTTAGACTCACATCGAAATAATTTTTGTTTTCAAAATGCAAGATCAAGATTTCAAGATTCATTCTAGACCCATACTCCTTCACTAAACTAAAAAGGAGAGAAATGAGAGAATGGTTTCTTAAAATCATTATTTGTCTAAGTCATTGACAAAGCACACGTGGGGGCAATGACCAATTCAAGGGGTAACATTATGTTTAGAAAAAATTCTAGAAAAAAAGATGGTAATTTCCTTCAACAAGACAATGAGGCATTTTAGTGTATAAAAGACAGCTTGATCCTTTTAGCAAGTGACACCTAATGTTTCTAGCAGTGAAACGAGGAGTAATGAGTGATCCTCTTAAAATTATTTGACAAGTCAGAAAATCTGTAGCCAGGAAACGGGTCACGATGGGCACCACAAAGGCTAAGTTGTGTAAACAAATCTGGGAATAAAGTTACATGGGCCAACTCGAGTGGGCTAGAAGCCAAACGACAAAGATGACCCAAATCAGAGGTAGCAAGTCCTCAACAATCAAGCAACAATAATACTAAGAAGAAATGGGAGCCTATATTTCAAATCAGGTAAAGATGCATGCATATCATCTAAACTTTGAGACTTTGGACCAAAAAGGGGCGAAATGACATTGATAAAGATTGATGGAATTAGTTCATATTTCATATAAGATTAGGTTATATTAGAGTAGATGAACTTGACTAAGACAAATTAAATTGACTCTAGTAAAAGGAAAACAAAGAAACAAGAAATAAAGGAAATTTGAATAGGTAATGAGGAATCATGGATAACTAAAAGAAGATGTTTGCGTAGTTAGAATAAAGGTGTAATGTTAAGTATTGATTTCGTGATAATTTAATTAAGGTTCCCAAGTTATTAAAAAATATTGGTAATAAATGGGTCTTGTATTGGCAAGGGATATTACTGCAGCTAGACCCTAACATAGAGTAAGAGCATGCACGTCGCCATTGACAAGTACGTGTATACACCTTATTAGTTTTTATTTATAATAACTTGTAGTGTCAAATTGTCAACTTATTATATGCGTCGACTATGTATTTAGTTTCAAAGAGTAAAAAGAGAAAGAAATGGAAGAAAAATAGACTTGATTAGTTGTCCCAGTTAATTGGGGCTAATGATGTCAATGAAATTACATCAACATCGGCATTTACTGAATTTTTGATTAGTTATTCCAAAATTGGAAAGCTTATGATATCCATACGGTCATATTGATATCGACAAAACCATGATAAAATTAAAGTTTACGATGACTTGATTAGTTAAACCAATTATTGAGGATAATGATACCAACGAGGTTGTGTTGGTGTCGGAAAAACAATTACTTGATTAGACATCCCGGGTGATAAGGGCTAACGATATCAATAAGGTAACATTGACATCGACATACACTTGATTTGATTAGCTACTCAAGGTGGTGATAGCTAATGATACATAGAGGAAAGGATATTGACATATTTCTGATTAGTCATCTAAGTGTTGATGGCTAATGATATCGGTGTTAAAAGTGATATCGACATTGATTGATCGAGCTGGATTAAGGATGACCAATGATATAGGGCATCTAATATTGGCATTTACGGATTATAATATAAAAAAATTGATAATGACAAAGCTATCCGAAGATAAGAAGAGAAAGTTATATAATAATTGATGATACATATGACATGTAAATTGTAGTCGTGTATGAGTTGAATATAATAAATTGAATTTGATAAAGTACATAAAATATAAATAGATTTAAATTGTTATTATGATTTTTTTTTTATCAAGGCCTTCATCTTTCCAAGATGTAGATCTATTTTGTTGTACTTATGTCCTTATAGGCTAGGTGTATTTATAAATTAGAATCTAATTTATGTAAGAACGTTTGGATAATCATTTTCTATTACTTAACTATTTTGAAATTGATATTAATTATTTAGCTCGTTTAAATTCTTTAAATAGTTTTATTTTATGGTTGTGAAATAAGGATTAATAAAATTAAAAGGTAGTATAATTTATCTTATCTTATTTTTATAGTTTTATCTTATGCTTGAAAAAATATAATGTGATGATATACATTGTCTTATTATATTATTAAGAAGTTATGCTTGAGGTATTGTTGTTGTGATGATTGTTTTGATCCAGGATGATTAGATTAATTATTGAAAATATATTTATTATTAAATAGGATTTGTTGATAACTTGTAATGTTTTAAATATAAGGGAAACTCTGTCAAAATTTCGATAGAAATTTCTTAATGGGAAATTTCAAAAACAAATCTCATGTATTTTGTTTTGTCTAAAGTATTCAGTGTTTGAGAAAAATTAGGGATGTTATAAAAAGATAGTTCATTTTATTTTTATGTTGGCATTTGAATGGTTAAGTTTTAATATAATAAGATAAGAATCTTCTTCATAATAAGGACTTTTCTTAAACTCTAGATAGACCAATGGTTAAAAAACACAACATTACCTTAGTTTACATCAGACAAATAAACAATGCAGCTTGCTTTAGGTAAGCAATCTTATAGGTGCTAATATCTTCCCTTTATGCAATCAATCCTCTTACCAAGACTTTGAGACCAGTTAGGGTTTCTAGTTATGAAAATAATAGGTGGCGACTCTTATTTTTTTTTTTTATTGATAAAGCACAAGAATTTCTTGTTCCTTCTACCTATATTATTCCTAATAATCTGGATCCAGAAGAATAATCGCTACGACATCGCACACGTGTGACAAGCTTTATATAAGGTTTTAGTGATGTCGAGAAAAACATTTAGTGATTAATTGATGCTCAATTTGAAAAAAATAAAATTTAATTATATTGATTTAAAACAATTGAAACTCTGAGGATTAAATTTGAAACTTGTACAAATTTTCGGTTCTTTTTCTCTCAAACCAATGACTGCGGTGAAAGAAAAAAGAAAAGTAGATGGTGCATGTGCTACATGCATTAACAAGTGGGGGAGATCGTCATGCTTCTGCAGCACGTACGGCTTCCTTTGACCTTCGAAGGTGGCCTTCCTTCGCACTATTAAAATCATCTCAACAAGAGATTTTTTATAGGGTGGCGTGTGTTGAAGTCAAAGCCTTGATGTGGCTTCAATGAAAAATTCATCTTTTCTTTCATTTCATTTCTCTTTTCTCTCTTTAAAATAACAAAATGGGCTTTTATTTGTTTTTATTTCAAATTTAATCCTCATTTTTTTATTATTATCTGTTATGTTTTTTTGAAAATTGATTTTTTTTTCAATTTTATCCTTCAATATTAAGTTAATTAAGAATTGGTCTTCGTAATTTTTTTTTTACTTTTCATAAGGTAAACTAGGTCTCATTACTTGGAACGCGGGCTTGTATGGTTCACTCAGGTTGACTTCGTTCTATTTTTGTCCTTTTTTAAATTAATTTATTTTTCAATTTTATCCTTTAACATTGAGTTGATTGAGAGGCAAGCTTCAAAATATTTGTTAAATTGCTTTTTATTGGGTTATATTGGCCTCGTGAACATGATCACGAGTTTTGGTAGGTTAACTAAGGTTAACTTAGGTCTTTTTTTTTATTGTTGTTTTTACATTGAATTTTCATTTCAATTTCATCCTTCAATAATAAATTTATTGGGAATCGTACTTTATAATTTTCTTAATTTGCTTTATATATGGTTATTCCACTCTAATGACCCAAGGTCACTGGTTTAGAGAGTTTATCCATGTTGACTCAAGTTTTTTTAATTGAATATTATTTTCTTTTCAATTCATCCTTCAACGTTGGGTTAGTTGGAAATTGAACTTATAATTTATTTCGATCAACTTTCAATGGTGTTATCATGATCTCATGACCTGGAATGCAGATTTTGCAGGTTAAATCAGGTTAGCACGCATTGACTAAATTTGTTATCATTTTCAATATTAGAAAAAAAATGTTATACGATGTCATCGTCTCAATATTTAAAAAAAAATTTCGTTTAATATGAATCATATTTTAAGTTGATAATTAATTTTTTTTCTACTTAAAAACATGTTGGTAGTACTTTAACATTTTCTTTTATGTTTTAAAAAAACTAATCTGACATGTGGTGTAATAAGGACCAAGGAACAATTTAAGATATATGTTTTTGAAAATTCTTTGGATACAACTGCTAAGCTTAATGGATATGAAAACCAAAAAAAAATTAAAAAATAATGATGATGAGCTTTTGAAAGCAAATTGCAGTTTTTGTGGTCCATTATTTGGACTGTATGAGGAAAAGAAAACATTTAATTGATATATTACTCTTCGAGCTATATTTTCTACCAACAATTACCTCCAACTTTAAAAGATCTAGATTTTTTATGTTGCTTCATTATTTAGATGAATAATGAAACACTGGGATTTTTATTTTATTTTTTTGTTTTATTTCTAAACTCCTTTTCCCTTTCAATTACATCCTTCAATGACTTAATTACATAGAATTGATATTAAAAATATGATAGAAGTACTAAACTGGAAAACTTGGAGAACAATAAGTTTGATCCAAATTTTTTTTCAATGTTTATTTTGATCCACAAGTTCATTTTACTCTTTTTTTAAGTCCTTCGATGAGAGAGAGATATTCGTTGAAAAACAACAGTAGAAAGAGAAAATGGTTGATTGTCTTGATTCCAACCACAAAAGTGATCACGTTTGGTGCTCAAATATTTCGTTCAACCACGGGAGTTAGATAGTGTTGGTTATTGGCATTCAAATTGGCCAAAAAAATAATTCGAGGCTTGGAAAGATTTAAGGTCTCAAGTTAAATTTTTTGTTTTATGATTGATTTTTGAAAACTTTAAAAGTGCAAGTCGGTTTATTGAGTTATGAATGTTGTTTTTCGTGTGTTTTCAAGTCAGAAACCGGTTGAAAAACAAGATGTTTGGTTCAAAGAAACTATAAGAGAGTTTCTGCCTAGTTTTTGACCACTTGGTTGACGGAAAGTAAACAATCAAATGACATGTCATTTGTTGAGACAAAGAACACATTGTTCATGTTAAATTTTTTTGAAAAAAAAAATAGATAAAATGTTATCCACCCCCTTAACAAAAAAGAAAAGCAAAACAAATCGCGTGGTCATGCATGTTTGGCTTGTTATTGGAAGCTAGGCACTAGGCCTAGCCTTTTTATGTCTTTTTTATTTCTTTGTTTCTTTAGTACTTAATGGCAAACAATTACCATAATGATTCACTTACTCTTTGATTTTGACATCATTCTTAAATAGTATTCTAAATTTTAATAATTCTTATTCAATTATTATATATCTAATATGAAAATAATAATACTAATAATACATTATTCATGAAAATTCAATCCAAATTGTTTTTTTAAATAGATGTTGACCATGATTTTAACACATTTATGATTTGATTAGCTTACAATCACAAATAAAATTTGAACATAATATTTTGATATTTCTTTTTTGTAACTTGCTTTAACAATCATTAAATATATTTTTTAACAAAAACAATAATTTCAATTATATACAGAAGATATGTTAATAAGAAAATTTATTTTAGACTCTAAAAATATATGTTCATGATTTTTTAAAATGAGTTAATTTTAAAAAAAAAATGCATTTGATATGAGATTAAATATCTTAATATGCATATTTATCTTAGTTTTCTTAATATTTAGTTTAGATAAACAAATATGTTATCATTTATGAACACATAAATCTCAATTTATTTTATTAAACGCACATATTAGCTTTATTTTGCAATAAAAATTTATCTTGATGAAAAGAAATGTTTGAAAAGACTATATTTTCAAGTTTAAGAACAATGCTAAAAAGTTCTTTGGACATGAACATTCTTTTTTATGTTTAAAAGAATTTTGATACCCTCATAGTGTAACGCACACATGCAAACTAGTAAAACTAAACAAATTAATGATCGAGTTAATTATTATTCCTCCTAGTAAAACCGATTAATTAGTAATTATAGTTTTATAACTATATAATTTAATTACTATGTTTTTAAATCCATTCATAACTTAATCATTTTCATCTATTTCATCTTATTTATTTTAATATATAGGAAAAGTAAAGGAATACGTAGATAGGATATAAAGATTATTGTGGAAATAATTTAAACAACAAAATTTAAATATTTTTTATATTAATAGATTTAATTGATTTATTTTTTATGATTACATGGACTAAGTTGAAACTTATTCAGTTGGAAATGGAAGAAAATGAATAGGGATCAGTAGTAATGGCACCTGTGAAACAATTTAAACACACTACAATAGCTACTCATATTGCTTTAGTCAAAACCTATGATATTAATTATCCATAACAAAGAATCACAACTCCTAGAACCAAAGCAACATAACAACCATGAAAACTAGCATCTATTAGGTTCACAGCAACTTACCAATTTTCTTTTAATATTTAAAATCTAATGTGCATATTTTATTAATTAAAATGGAAGAAATTATGATGAACACTTTTCTTCTATTTCTTTAGCTTTTTACCTCCTAGCTTTATTTTTCTTCTTAATTTTCTGATAAATCTCTTTTTTCCCAGCATCAAGTTAAAGAGGAGAGCATTTTGATCATTCCAACCACTTCTGTTCACAAGCATGTTACTTCAAACTATTTCCCCAGTATCTGTTTTTTCTTAACATTTTAGTGATAAAAAAAACTAGTTCAAATCATTTTGTTCGGTCTTCATAACAACGGCTCGTTCTCTCCCACGCTCTGACACAGAAAACTCTCTAATAGGTCACTAACCCTTATCCTAAACATTGCCCTCCATGCCCCAATCCAAGCCCAACTTCCCCATTTCGTTCAAGACCAAGGAAAGCACCTTATACTGGCAACCTCTTCTCTGTTTCTCTCACTACATGCAACGACCACAACCAGTAAGGTATACAATTTGGAGGTGCAACAAGATTATGGTTTACTGGACTCTGATGACAAGCGCTGGTGAAAAATCTAAGCAAATGTGAGGGGGTTCTTTGGATTTCAGGAAGATTGTGATTTATGATAAGGTGATGAGAAGGCTGTGCTTTTTATTTCTGTTCATTGGAATGGCTGGAAATTGCAATTATTGGGGGGGAACATGCAAGGCCCAATATCATTACCACAATTACAGAAACACATACAGGCTTACTGAAGAGGTTAAAATCAAAATTTTAAAAGGGTTAGTGATCAAAACCAAAAGCTTAAAATGCATACTTTAAAGGGTGTGTTTTCACAGCTTAACCTAGTTGCTTCTAAAATGAGTTCAAAATAGTGGAGTTCTATCCCTTTTGACCATTTTAGGTTAATCACCTCAATCAAGATCATAAATAAATTCTTTATCAGAAGCAGCAGCAGCTCTAACATAAACTAAGAGACTGTGACAATGAGAATCCTCAACGCAAACTTTAAGGATGACAACTTTAACAAATGAGCATGTTTCTTTTGAAAGTTCAAAACCCCAGTCAATGCCATTATATGGATAGGTTACCTTAAAACATCGGCATAGAAGCATGGGAGAAGGCGTTTCAAGATCAAATGGTGCTCCAAGCTTTCCATCATACATCGTTTCAGGTTTCAACTAACTCATCATGTTTTTCGTACATAAGAAAACATTAGCCTCCAAGAAGACAAAAAAAAAACCTGGGAGGCAGACAATTCGATAGTGGTGGGCTACACCATTTATATACAGCAGAATGATTGCATTTCAGACTATCAGACTAGGAAACTATTAGTGTTAAAAGAGAATGCAGTATTTCAGTCAGACAGCCACAAACTGAATGGTGTTCTAAGGGCAGCTTAAACAACACTGAATAGCTTCACTAAATACTTGTGTTTTTAACACTCATAAAACCACATGACTGTATCAGCTAAGCTCTTCTTTGTTAACGATTTATATACACAAAGAAAAAGGTGTTGGAATCTAGAAACCTAATGGTATAGATAAGGAATCAGTACCATGAGTACAAATCTGAAGAGTGCATCTTTAACCTTCAATGAAATTCTATTTTCTGTATCGACACAGTCCTCTGCCATCCCCTCTTTGACGCCTGCCTGAAAAATAAAGAATAATAAAAGATGATATATTTTATAAATGATTCCCTGTAAAATTATTATATAACAAATTACGGCGAAGCCATAAAACTCAAGTTAAAAAAAAAAAAAAAAAAAAGAAGCTTACTTGAGGAGGCAGTGGAAAACATTAAAATTGGCTCTCTCGTCTCATCTCATTCTTCTTGAAAAGGAGGATCCTCATCAAACCATCGCGGAGGATCGAAGCCAGACCCACCTACAAAAGAAATTAAAACTCGATCAGAATTAATTAAGAACAAAAATGTACACGATCTGCAAAACAAAGAATACATTACCAAGTGGATTACAGCGACAAAGACGCCAGGCAGTCAAGACGGTGCCTTTGACGACACCGTATTTCTTATAAGCTTCCATGGAATATTCACTACAGGTGGGTACATATCTACAACTATTTGGTAACAGCGGCGATATCTCCCCTGCTTGTAAGATTATTATAAATTTATTACAAGAACAAATTAAAGCAATAATTACGATGACAAGTTAACTTACTTACTTTTGTAGAATTTGAGCATGGATAATGCAGCTTCAACTCCTAAACTGTTTTCAACATGATCCTCCTCCTCGTCTGATTGAAGATTAATCATTTTATTTTTTTAATAATAGGCTAAGTAGGGAAGAGTAATTAGAGAGAGAACTGAAGAGCACCTTGTTGTTGCTCGTTTTGGTGCGATTCTGATTCTAATTTTTTTTTATTAGTAACAGCCAGGCTGCGGCGCCTTGCAGTTACTCTTCTCATTGAAATGCTTATCCTTGTCCGCTGGTTTCCACAAACATTGAAACCAGCTGAGTTCACGGCTATGGCGGCAGCAGCAAACATCTCTCTCCCCTTACCAGCGTTTCGTTTGGCTATGGCGAGGCAAACCAGATGGATAGGATATATATATCCCTTTTCTCAACATCCAAACAGGTTGGTTAAAGTACGACACCGTTTTATCACCCGCTTCTTGCAAAGTTACCCAGGCAACCTGGTAGTTTTTGTAATTACTGTTTTTCTTAAAACAATAGATTTAAGAAAAACAAAATTGTTATTATTTTAAAAGAGTAGGTTTAAAAGAAATATTTGGTTAAAACTAATGTTTCATAGATTTTTATACATAAAATAAATAAAAATTTTAGCGTAAGAATTCAATCGAAACACTTTGTTTTGATTGCTAGATTTTCCTTCGTAGTATTGCCTCTTCTTATGTTAGGAATACTTGAAAATTAAAAAGAGAAAAAAAACTAAGAGAAAAATCTTTTTAGATGGCACCACATCAAGTTTATATGGGACTTGAAATCCTTGCAAAGTATGTACTCTAATTCTTTAATGAATTGAAACCATATTAGGAACTCTTGTAGCCCAATCTCATGCATAATTTTATGGCCTAAATAAGTCTCATTTAATCTCCCTTCTCCGTCTAAAATAAACTCATCACATGTCTGGACTGATTAGGCCGAACGAATTGTCGAAACAGTAACAACAACTTTGACTAATTTAAATAATATGTTCTTGAACTCCAACTGACCTGAAATTATTAAATATATATATATATATATATATATATATATATATATATATATATATATATATATATTTTAATGTATATATTATCTCTTTGT
>Ga0325411_1002267_pt1 | contig 21694 bp, 14 predicted proteins | sample PopdelMetagenome_13_FD_206181 | JGI IMG/M metagenome (GOLD analysis project Ga0325411, IMG submission 206181) | Populus deltoides microbial communities from Bellville, Georgia, United States - Xylem-PdIQD-R4 | ecosystem: Host-associated > Plants > Phyllosphere > Stem > Wood/Secondary xylem...
GCTGCAGTACTTTATAGACTACACTCACTTCACTTTCTCGGCATCTGCTTGTCCTGTGCAACTCTATCACATCACTAGCGACTTTGCCCTTTCGGCATGAAGTACATGGAGGATTTTTTTTTTTTTTTTTAAATTAGCAAAGCTATATGAAACTTCACGGGATAATACTATTTGAAAAGAAACAAAAAAGAAATAACTCGTTTTTATTTTATCATATTTCTAAAAGACAATATTTACTGGATATTGTTATATCCAAGCATGATATATCCTAAAATTTAAACTCTTACTAGTTTAAAGAACATAACAGAGTCCTTTCCCTCTCAAAACCAATGTTCCCGGTCTTTATCTATCTAAAACCCCACAAATCACTTTTTTTCTCTTTAAAACACCCAAAAATTAAACTCATTTTAGTCTTCAAGCATCCTTAAATGTTTCTCTCTTCAAAATTTGTTGTTGTTGCCACCCATAATGCCTATGCCCTAACCTCTTTTCTAGTCCTAGAAGCAAAGTAAACATACTACATTACTATGAATTTATATTTGGTTTAGTTAAAATAAAATTATTGTTATTTTTTTTACGGAATATCTTATAACATATTTATGTTATGTCATTACTGTGATACTATTGTTTTTTATATGAACAATATAATCATATATAATAGTGGGAGCAACTTGTTTTTAAATGATAATTTAGGCATGACATATACAAAACTAAAAGAAACTATTTGTCATGGACTTAGGTGAAATTATAATAACATTGATGTTGAAATAATTTAGAGGTGCCAAATTGGTGAAGAATAATATTATCATGTATCGATTAGATGTGATGACAATTTTAAAACAATGATTGATTTTTTTCATCCAAAGTGAATTGAACATGATTGAATTGTATGTGAGTAATTAACCAAAATCTTTGTGTGTCCCAACTTCTAGTCGAATATGTATAAGTGCCTCACAATCCTTCAAAGTCAGTTAGTAGAAGGAAAAATTGTTTATTGTCGAATGATTTGCTAAAAAGGATTGATAATACTATGTTTGACAATCCATTTGCCGATCAATATAGATTTGACTATTCCGAGTTTAGTGACAATAGAGATGACGAGACGTTAGCAAGTGAAACTACATGAGTGAGTTCAACCATATATATTCCAGGTTGATTTTTTATACATCCTAGAGCATATCAAGCTTGACCATGACTTGATCCATGTACTAATTGAAGATGTACTAATTGAGGATATGAGACACACACATTCTATCTTAGGTATAGGGAAACAACACCGACACTACATGACATTGTAGTTTTGCTTGGACTTTCTATTGATGGACGTGCAATCATATTTACTAGCGTGTGTAATCAAATTATATTATACATGCGTGCATTTTAATTGGCACCCCTTCTTTCTGAATTGAAGAAAGGTAGCATACATCTTAATGAGGAGATATTTACCACATCATTAAATGATGCTAATGACGAGGTCTTATATAGGCATCTATTAAATTATGATTTGAATGTGTTATTTATTAAGTATATAAATTAGTATGATAATCTTAATGTGTTATGTATGAATGCCAATGCATATAGATTACATGTATTTGGTAATGTGTTATTCACATACCTCACCGAGAGATATGTGTTTTAATTTATTCGAGGCTTCTAGATGATTTTAATATTAGGATCTGTTTTTTTTTAATGCTTGTACACACATCTATATCTTACATGCATGAAGAGAGCCAAATAGGTAAGGCGATGTCTGCTACTTCTACAAGTATGAATCAAATAAATCAAAATAGCAATTGGCATTTTAAATGTTTGTTGTTAACACAAAATAAACAACTTGTTTTTTACTTAATAACATGTATGGTCCTAAGAGCATCTTCATATGGGTCGACCCTAAATGCCTGGATTGTCACTTATGACTATCCAGACTATGGGGTTTATATTTCAACTCCCACTAAGAAACAAGTATTACAATGTGTGTTTTGCAATTATATGCATTTATATTTTCTAATTGTAACTTTAAAATGGAATGCAACAAACATATTTGTAATGTTAGGTGATGTAGTAGTAGACTATTTGTGATAATCCAACACGTGTTTTATTTTATTAGAGCGAGCTGGATATACAACAATCTATCCATGTATTTTTCAAACCATTTGCTCAGGACAATTCACTTCAACAAGTTATTGTTGTTTAATATTTATGATATTTGTCTTCTACAAGTCATATGAACCCTGTATTAGCAATTGTTTTAGTTGTTTGCACTAGCGAGATAAACATATAGACATCAATTTTCCTGTTGATAATTTTTAAGATGGTTGAGCTGCATTGCCCAGATCGAGTAATGCAACAGTTCAACTATAGACATCACATTCCAACCAATATTAATATGAGTTATACGTTGCATGCCATAAATTATCGGGGTATAAATAATGATTATGATTGGTTAAACCACCTTGGAGCTTATGTATCATAGTGAAATGTATGAAAGAATGAGATATTTATAGAGATGCATCTTGTGATTACAAATGAGGAGTATATGATTTGGTACATGAGTATCACATGTTGGGTCATTATACCAAATCCCAAGCAAGTTCCTCCACCTATATATATACAATACGAGCATTATGCCCAGCATATTCAAAATATCATAAGTAATCAAATCTTTTTAGAATTAATACATGTTAAATATTGAGTTTTATTTATTGATCTTTTAATTTAACATTAATATTTTATGAATATTAGGTTGGCTTGCTGCTACGAGAGGGATGGAAGGTCTTATCTGTGCTTTGTAATATTGATAAAGAAAATGAAGAATACACATATACATCTCAATGGTTTAATGTTTATCGCAATGGACTTGATACTTTTAAAGAGAACTTAACTCTTGATGATGCCATGACAGAAGACGAGGCCACAAAAGCAAAAGCAGGAGTAAGATGGAGTCGTCTTATTGACAAACTCGGATCATCCAATAAACAACGTAGATATTAATAAATAAATGAGTTATGTTGGCATATTTTGATATTTCAATTATTAGAATTTTATATTAATTAAGCATTTGAGATTCCTTTAACATGTATATTTATTTATTTGCATTCCCGAGGCTACTTGTGATTATAAAATATGATAATTTATTATATTTGGTTATATGGTTCTTTACAAGTATTTTTAAGCGATATAAAATTTTGTGTATAGTTTCTAATTAAGAGAAACTTTGTTCAAATTTTGTTAAAATTAGAAAATTTCTTACTCTCTAACATTGTTAACTAAATTAAATATAAGATTAAAAAACTAAATAATAAATCTCAAAATAATTATTTTTTATTAAATTTAGATACATGGAAGGTTTGTTGTTGGAATCTTCGTGGAATGACTATTAAAATTTAATTGATGTTGCGGTTTAAAACCACAATATTTAATTAATATCATAATTTTGAATCAAAACATAAATTACATGCTGTAATTGTGAATCATGACATTAATTAAATATCACCATTCTCAATTGTAATATTTTAAAATATTATATTTTACAAAAACTTTTTATCACTATGCTAATTCACCAATTTTTTTTTTAATTTCGATATTAATTGCACAATTTGTCGTCCTAGTTAGAGTGCATTTAGTACGCTGGATACAGTAAGAGGATAAGATTGGGTTGGACAGGCATTAGCAATAGCTATCTTCCTTTTAGTTTGGTGCACGCTGGATTAGATTGAACCATTGTTTTGTTTTGTGATCGGTTGGTAGGAAACAAGATAAAACAACAAGGCTTAGTGCCTTTATAATTTCTCGTGTATATAAACATAAAAAATAATAATCTAACTCTTTTTAATTTTATTCAAGTCATATAACTAATTTATGTTAAATAAGTAATCATTTTATATTGTTTTATTTATTTCCTTTTTATAAATAATATAGTTTTTCGTATAATTATTTTTAAATATTTATTTTTATTACTATATTTAATTACTAATTTATTTATTTACTAATATATTTGATTACCCTCTTAAATAAAATTATTGTTTTATTTTCCAAATAAGTAAAAATTCTTTTCATCTTAAGAATAAATAAATTTATTTTATTTTTCATAAGTAATTTATATCTAATTTATGTTTATAAAAATATATATATAAAAGTTCAAAGTCTAAAAGATCGAAGGATAATTTCGAATTTAAGAAAAACGAGCATGGGCTGTACTAAAATGGAGCTTGGATAACAAAATAACAGTGTCTGCATCATCCGGGAGAGAATAGCAGCCTCAAACGCCAACTCCAAAGTAAATGCAACTGTGGCAAGCATCAAACTGGAAAACAATCTGATTACAGCATTCAGCATGCAGATGAATGAAATGTGTATTTTGATTATTTTGGGACTAATTGTAGCTCAGTTAAGCATAAACAATCAAGCACCAAAACACACACACACACACACACAAGCACAGCCTGCAGGCCTACGCAAAGCAGGGTGCCGACTGTACTTACAGAGCCAATATCCTAAAATGAAAAAAGTTCATGCTTAGCCTGGATCTTCTGAGGTTTCCGCCTGGGTTGTTGAACGCTAAGAATCTAAGTGGTGAACCTATCAACGTACGTTACCTGGTTTAGAAGCTGTCTTATCACAGAGATCCCAGCCAAATTTCTTTCAAGTACAGAAATACCAGGTTGTATAGAAATTCATGGTAGACTATAGCTTACAGGTCTATGAATAAGGTAACAATATGAACTTCCATTTACATGTCAGCTACCAAATGACCAAGCCCTAGAGCAGAAAACAACACGGAGAAGGAAGATGAAACCTCGATTTTCTCCTGTGTCCATACTGGAAGCTTTGTTTGGAGATGGATCTTACTGAGTTTTCCAAGGCTACAATCATTTTTTTGACACTCTGCTGTAAAAGGATATATTCTGGGATCAAACAAATAATCTACTCTGACAGGTTCTTCGACTGGGAGAAAGATGGTTTTGATGGGTTTTTATGCATGCCATTTTAGCTTTTGATAATACAGTAATTTCAAAAAAGAAACTTATTCCATAACTTGGAAACTTGCGTCGACAAGAAGCTTGTTCAATTACCTGTCAGTATCTTCCTCTGTCACTACCATATCAGAGTCGTCTTGGAACTCTAGTAATGGGGAGAATACCCTTTTATCCTGACATAGAAGTTTAGTCAACAGCTGAACAATGTCAACAAACCAACAGGCAAATTGACAAGTTTAAATCTACAAACAGAAATTATAGGGAACAGCAAGCTTTTAGATTAGCTCTTCACTCATATGCCATAATAAAAGTAAGTCATGCGGATCCATGAGATATTTTATACCATCAACAAAGTACTAAAAGGATTCATTGTGATACTTGAAAGGTTCTTAGGAATAGGATTGAAACAGAAATAGCTTTAACTTGACAGAATCATATAGTGAAGTAGAAAATGGAATCTTTCTCTAACCTCTTCATTCATATTTACAGCAGTCTCCTGAATCTTCTGTAATATTATTGCTAAACGCCCCACCTCACCATGCAATGCCTGAGTATGAAGCATTCAGAAACCAATATTCACTAATGGTAGAAGTCAAATAAGCAGCCAACAGTTTCAACCTTTTTCTCAGAAATTAGATTCTGTATTTCTGCATCATTTGCAAATAGAGTTTTCTGAAGGTGATGCTCGTTAAGGAAGCTCATAAGAAATATCTTCTGCTCATAAGAAATATCATCCACTCGATGCTTAAATGGATATCTCTTCTTTATGAGTTTGACATCTGTTATCAAGTTTTGTCACTTCCAGCTGCTCTTCTAGCTCTGAGATGATTCTGTCCTTTCTTCGGAACTCGTTCTCATCATTTTTAATCATTTTCCAAGTTGCAGATCCTTTCTGCAAAAAGCAAAGTGAGTTTAGCTCTATCAAGTTATAGCTGGATCTTGAAAAGCTATGTTAATTCAAATCAAACAATACCCTGAAACTAATATACTCCGATCCTCAGATCATGACTGACAGTGTTGACATTGATAGGAAACAACTGAGCTCATATCTTTCAACTATCCTCAGTCCTGAACTGGTTTGGGATCTATCTCTCTCGTTCAGTTCTGTAATGAGATATATTTAATCGTGCCAACAAATAACTAAAAGAAGTTTTAGGTTTAAGAGATAATTGATTTGTCAATGAGTTCATCAAGAATTAATTAATTAATTATGAAATGGCAGGAATTGATTCTCTACTTTTGTTAAGCTACGAGAATCAATAAGAATTAAGTAATGACTACAAAAATAAAAACAAACAATTCTTTGTTCTTGTTTCCAGAATTTGAAAATAATAAAAATTAAAAAAAAAACAATAATATCAAACAAGTCTTGAAATTTGCTATTATTTCCAAAATTTGAAAATGACAAAAACAAAAACCACGATAATATCAAACAACCGGCCTTGATGTATCCTCTCAACTTGCCTACTTATTTCTTCTTTACATTTTGGCTCCTACGAATTCACCAATATTCCCCTTCGCTTTATTATTTAATCTTCAAGAAGTTTAATTTTATAGTTTTTTAAAAAGTTTCAACATGGCTCCTTAATGAATAGTTAACAAAAACTTTCGTTGTTTTTCCTTTTCTTTCCCTTTTTTATAAGTTTTCAGCTCTTGTTTCTTTTTCGAAAAATAGAGGTAGATTGTTGTAAATCTAAAAACAGAAGAGAACTAATTTTTTTTAAAAAATTGACAATCACATGTACAAAAACTAGTTACGAATGATGATCCATAATTCAACTTGTTAGGGAATTTGAGTTTTTAAGAATTTAGATAATAGATGATCAGAAGTTTATGTCAATTTTCTATTTTTCATGAGGATTTAGAAGGTTGGTGAAAAAGATATGGATTCCTGCAAAATAGTTCTTGTTGGTGGGATTTTAGAATCCTCTCATGATTAAGTCAGTGATGAGTTTTATTAATGCCTTGTTTGTTTTCAGGAAAACAAATTCTTGGAATTCATTTGTCTTATTTTTCCATGTTTGATAGCAATACGGAAAGCTAGTCAAAGGAAAGTTAATTCCAATCAAAAGAAAAAAGTAACTTTAATCAGAGGAAAGTGTTTTCCTTTTGATAAGGAAAGGAAAACACTTTCCTTTCTTTACATTAAACACATCTTATCAAATCACTGTCTCTCTTTGTCTCTTTTCGAAAACAATTGAAGCAGGAACAATTGAAGCATATTTCTCTTATTTCAGGTATTTTTTTCTCTATTATTTCCTTTATGTTTTTATCTTCTTCGTTTAGATTTGTAAGAATTATGACATAAATCCTTTGATCTTCTTGTTTAATTTGCTGTGTTTGTTCCGAACAAAACTGTGTTTCTTTGTGTTTTTTTCCATGCTGTTCAAACAAATCATGATAAATCTGCTACCTGTCACATTTTTTCCATAACACATTTTTCTTCTTCATCTTACCTCATCACATTCGGCTAGTTCACAGAAACTAAACAAACCAAATTCATCAAGCAAGCCATAAAAATCACATTTCTTCCATGACATGGTTTTCTTCTTCATCACTCACGTTCGGCAGCTCACGTTTGTAACCAAACAAACCAAAAAAACTCACAGATAACAAAATCCCCAAACTTCCCCATCAAAAAGTAGTCCCTACCTTGTTTCCCCGTCCCCGGATCCATCCACCATATCCACTCCCCTCTCAAAAATATAATATTGTTTCCATAACATAACCAAGGGATTATGCCCGGGTGGAAGCACAAAGAGAGAGAGGCAAAGTAGGGGGGAAATCAATGAATGTGTTGAAAATCAACCCTTGCTCTCTTTTTTTTCTCAAGTCCAAGCGTTATCAATACAAGTAGCCAAGGGAGAGAGGGAGGAGAACTGGGAAGGAGGAGCAGGTCTTTGAGGTCTAGCTCTCTTGCCCCTTGAATCTTTGATCTTTGTCATGCTTCTTTGTGCACAGAAAGAGGAAGAACAGGGGAATGTCGAGAGAGAACAAATGGTGAGAGAGAATAGAGAGAACAAGGGAATTAAAGAAACCGAGAGGCAACAGGGGAATTAGAGAATTAGAGAACCTGTTATTAGAGGGGAGCCGACCGGGAGGAAGTTTAATAAGGGGAATTAGATAACAGAACCTAAACATAAAAACATGGATAACACCTCCATCATAGAAAAAGCGTGATTTTAGCCACAATTATTGCTTTATTTTGCTATATTTATAAATGTATATATGTGCTTGTTTTATTTTGCTTTGATTAATTCATGATCAGTGTTTGATTATATTTGTTACATATGGATAAATTTATGAGACCATGCTAGTAATTATATGGATTTCATTGCGCAATGTCTATTGATCGTTGGGAACTTATGAATTGTATAATTTTCAAAACGGTTTTATCATTGAGAAATTGAATTTTATGGTCTTAAATAATATATTTTAAGATCTTGTTTGTTTAGGGAATCAGATATCATTGCCATAACTATTATACATTGTCAGCTTCTTTGAGCATAATTTATTATATTGATTGTGTAAGTATTTTATATGCTTTTTTTAATAATTATTTCCCTAAATTTTTAGGTTTTGTTATCAGAAAACTTCACTTTCATGTTATGGATAGTAAGATAATTCATGCAGCATGTATGAGAGTAGCTATAACTGTGATAGCTATAGGGGTAGCTATTATTGAAAAAGAAAGAAATAGAATTTATATACCAAGAGAACCACGTATAATGCAATTGCTCAACGAGAATTCTATATTGACAGCATTTTGAATCGAGGTGATAGACATTGCGTTGAACAAATTCGTATGAAACCTGTTGTCTTATATAGATTGTGTGATGTTCTCAAAAGTCGTGACCTATTACGATCAACTCAAAATGTGTCTATTAGGGAGTAAGTAATTGTGTTCTTACAAATTATAGGCCAAAACCAAAGATTTCATTTTATTAGTGGTACATACTATAGGTCTGTTGAAACTATCCATCGTTACTTTAGAATTGTTTTAAAAGCAGTTCTTAAGTTATACAAACACCTTATTAAAGATCCAGAGGATACAGTTCCAGCAGAGATAATGAATAATCGAAGATTCTATTCTTATTTTAAGGTATGAGAACAATATCAATATTTTTATATATTAATTAATTACATTTAGAAGAAAAGGTTATAAATTATTTTTTCATGTTTATATAAGATTGTGTAGGAGCAATTGATGGTACCCATGTTCCTGTTGAGATTCAAGGAAAGTTTCGAGGTCGAAAAGAAGGAACAACACAAAATGTTTTGGCAACTATAAATTTTAATTTGAAGTTTATATATGTTTTAGCTGGCTGGGAAGGAAGTGCACATGATTCACGGGTTTTAGGTGATGCATTATCAAGACTTAGTGGTCTAAAAATTCCAGAAGGTATATAATAAAGTATGTATTATATGCAATAAACATATAAAATGTCTTATTAGATAAAGATATTAATAGGTTTTTTTTAAAAAAATTTGTAGGGAAATATTATCTTGGTGATGCTGGTTACGGTATTTGAAAAGGAATCATTTCTCATTTTTGTGGAGTTCAATATCACTTGAATAAGTTTACAAAACGTTCACCAGAAAATGAAAAGGAGCTATTTAATCTTCGATACTCTTCATTGAGAATCGTTATTGAGCAAGAGTTTGGTATTTTGAAAAGTCGTTTTAGATCAATTGATGGGAAATCTTTTTAGTCTTATGAAACACAAGTAGATGTTGTGCTTGCATGTTGTATTATTCATAATCACATAATGGGAGTTGATCCTTATGACTTTTTTATGGAAGAAATATGTTCGGAAAGTGAACCAATCAGACGAACAATCAACTTAAGTCAATGAAAGGAAAGGGAAGAAAATAGGGAGTGGATAACAAAAAGAGAAATGATTGCATCAATCATGTGGAATGATTATAGCACTTAAAGAAACTAATAATTGAGTGTTAATTATATGTGTTTGTTTTTATTATGTCTTGCTTGAGTTTATATTATCTTTGTTATGTATTTGGAGTAGATGTTGACTTTATTATAAATTCTTATGTATTTTATGTATTCTCTTTTAAATATTAATTGTAGTTTTTATATGAAATTTACTAAATCTAAATATTGTATGATTTTATTTTGTATAAATTTTTAAATTTTTTTTTTGTAGAAATGAGTTCCACACGGAATGAAAAATGCAAGGGCAAACACTTCACATGATCTAAGCCTATGTCTCACATGTTACTTGAGATATTAGCTGAGGAGGCACTTAAAAGAAGCAAACATTCTTCCACCTTTAAAGCAGAATCTTTTGTTAAAGTGGCTATAGAAATTAGTCAAAAGTTCAACGTGCAATGCGAGCTTAAACATGTGGACAATCATCTCAAGACTGTGAAAAAAGAATGGGGAATAATAACCAAACTTAAAAATAAAATTGGTTTTGGCTGGGATGATTGTTTGAAGATGATTACAGTTTTGAAAGAAGTATATAATGAAGAAGTAAAGGTATATAAATATTTATACTCTTTGTAATTTTTATATTTACTTTTGTTTCTAAAATGTTATACAAGAAACTAAAAAATTGCATATTCTAAACTTTATGAACAGGCACATCCTAATCATGACAAGTAGCTCAACGAAAAACTTGATATGTATGAGGCAATGACAATTGTTGTTGGAAAAGACATGACAACCAGAAATTATGTCAAATCATATGCTAATGTCAACTTGGAAGAGAACACTGAAGAGCAATCAATTTCAATTGAAAATGAAGGGGAATATGAAGAAACTTCTAAGGAAAAAGAGACATTTTTCTCTAGTACACAAAAGAGGCAACATAGGAAGAGAAATCGCATGTATGAAGATGATGGTGTTGAAAAGTTGTTTAAACAGATTGGAGATGTAGCATTTGCAATTCAGCAAAAATCAACTTGATGTTAGTGTGCTGTATACAGAAGTGATGAAAATTGAAGGCTTTGATGAGATCATTCTTGTGGATGCATTTGATCACTTGGTCCAAAATGAAATGTTGACAAAAGCATTTATGACAAAAAATGCTAATTTGAGGAAAATTTGGATTCAGAACTTTGTTAATCAACACTACTACAGGCCTGCTTGCTAAGATGATTTGACTATGATAAGAAAGTATATGTTTGTTATTTGACAAGTATGTTTACTTGTTTAATTCGGTCTAGCATGTTCATGTTTGTTAATTTGAACTAATATGTATGTATATGACATCGAAACTTAATATTTATGCATGACTATGTTTGATGTTAGATATTTATATTTATTTCTTGATGCTTATTTGATATATATTAAAGGGATATTAAAGGGATAATTGCCTATACCCGTAAAAAAAAAAATCTTTATCCAAAAAACCCATCAAAATATTTTTGTATTTATTTATCTTTTAAGAAAATCTTCATACAAAAAAAAACCAAATATCTAAATTTTACCATAAACTAATTTGGCTTTCTTCATATGAAAAAAAAACTTATTTTAAGCTTTTCAAATTGAAAAAAATATATTAATAGGTTTTACTTAAGAAATATTTCACAAGGTTATTTCTCTATAATAGATATAACATATATAGTTATATTTTATAAAATAAGCTATATATGAATATAGGATATAATAAAAAAAATTCATCATTATACTTTTTAGATTTCATTCTTTTATTGTAAGTGATTAAATATTTATATTAAATATTATATATATATTAGATAAACTTAAAAAAATTAATTTATTAATAAATTATTTTCCAATTCATTTTCCATAACATAACCAAACACTGGAAAATGTTTTCCAGTTCATTTTCCATAACACTACCAAACATCGGAAAATAATTCACTTTACAAGAATTCACTTTCCATGGAAACCACTTTCCAAAAGAAAATAACTTTCCAGCAAACAAACAGAGCCTAAATAAGTATTAGATTCTAAGAATAAGAATATTTGTTCTTAGTTCGTATATGATAAATACTGAGAATATGTTATAAATGAGTGAAGATTATGAACCACTTACTTGGATCGTTCAAAGAGTATTTATAACACTTGTTTCTTAAACTTTCTTCTTTTTGTTCGAGTGGTCGAAAATCTTTTTTTTTTTAATATCCAAGTTGAGAGGGAGTTCCTTACATCAACATTAAGTTGATGGAAATACCACGTGCCTATAGAAGAAAATCCTATATAATTTCATACCTAACATTAATGTTGATAGAATCAACCCTTATAATTAATATTAATGTTGATTGACACATAACCAGTTCCTAGGGGATACTTACATAACTAAAGTGTAAGGAGATGTTAACCCTAGGTTATTCTATTGTACATTATGGTCTAGGACAATCCTATACCCAATAATATTGAGTCTAGAGTCTATCTAGGTTTAAAGGCACATGGATTTAGAGTGTAGTCAAGTTCAAGGGAGTTGGGTTTGACATTTTACCAAATCCACAAGAGCTTTGTCTTGGCACATAGTCGAGCCCAAGAGAGTTGGTTTGGCACCTTGTCAGACCCACAAGCATTTGGGCCTAGCATGTAGCTGAGCTCAAGGGAATTGAGTCTAGCATCTTGCCAGACCTACAAGTGTTTTAGCCTAGCGCGTAGCCAAGTCCTCAAGCGTTTGGGTTTAGCACGTTGCTAAATCCAAGAAAGTTGGGTTCAACATCGTGCTAACCTCTTTTCCATGGGTTTTGACCTCTGTTGAGCTTTTATGATGGATCATCTTTTTTTCGGCTTCTTTATCCATAAGCCTTTTGGGTAAATGGGTTTTAGTACACAATACATTGATCCATTATGATAGAACTAAGATTTTTGGCATTTGCAAGTGCATTTATTTTTCACAAAACGATTCCAAAAAAAAAGAATTAAAATTTTTTTTAACTAAGGTAAAAATTCAATTATAAATATTAATAACTTTATTTTCAATAGCAAACCGGTTGCAAATTGCGTCTTTTTTTAGTGCTATTAGTGCCCTGGTAGGACCACACCCAAATTCTTGTTCCTTGTCTATTGTATTGTAAGCTTGGTTTTTAGTCCAAGTCCAACGAGCTTATCAACTTGCTTTAATACATGTTGAGCCATGTAAAATGTTGATTTTGGTGTTAAATAGTTGTATTTTATGAATTTTAAATAGTTCTATCACTAAAAACTAGACTAGCGGATGACATGTTTTTTGTTTTATTTAAAAAAATTAAAAGGTGGACGACACGTCCTCTAATATTAGGAAAAAGACTTGGCTCGCAGGCCAGACGCGTGGGTGGGCCCACACGTGTAAACCCCTGGATAAAATCCACAAAATTAATAAGGAAACTATTATGTTAAATGAGTAAATCAAGTTTTGGAATTAAAAGGATGACTTTGGATTTTAAAAACATGAAATAAAATATTCATGTGTTAGTTTAAAAACTAAAAGTATGAAAATAGTGGGGCAAAAAAACCAAATGGAAGGGATAAAAGGGGAATGTGATGTTCTAGTATAAGGTTTAATGAAAAAAAATGCTATTGCCTCAATATATATATATATATATATATATATATATATATATATATATATATATATATATATATATATATATATATATATATTCGACTATAATTCTCAATTTAAATTAATCAATGATTTTTATTTATTATAACAAATAATTTTTAATTTATTTAATTAAATGTTTGTATATGATTTTTGATATGCGATTATAATTGTTTTGTTTTGCCAAAAAAAAAAAAATGTTGTAATTGTGTGCACATTTTTTTTTTATAATGAAAATAAAAATTACTCGACATATGATGAAGCGAGGGCCATATATTATAGTTATGGTATTTACTGAGAAGAAAAGGAGGCTAGAAATCTTTTCTTGTCAATAATAAATCTTTTATCCTTATGGTTTTGCTACTCGTCACTTTATACAAACAATTATGTATATTCAACCTCTTAGGATTTGAACAACACACTTAAAAGAATGCACTTCCTTTTAAGTCTACGAACAAAAAAAAAAAATTAAACTCAAAATATATCTACAAGGATAGGATTTCGGGCTCTATAATAGACTGGATATCAAAGGGTAAAATAGACTGGATATCAACAAAGAGGAAGGCTAGAGATGTATGCAATTAATCTCTTAGAATTCCAACAACATGCTTAAAAGAATGCACTTCCTTCTAATTCTACGAACCAAATGAATTTTAAACTAAAAATATCTCTACAAGGATACGATCTTAGAATCTAGAATAGAAGGAAAAGGAAGGCTAAAGAGATGTGCTGCAAAAATGTATAAAGCACCTCTTATTTCAGCCCTAATTTTACCAATCGATCAATACAGTCGTGTTATAAGTGATTTTGCAAAACTATGTTTGGTATTGAACTGAATGACCGAACTGTGAGCTGCAGGCATAACAAGCGGTGGACCCTTTACCATGTTTCAAGTAACTTGGCACATGACATGCTCTATATATATCGTGTATTTTGCTCGAAACTACACCGATCGACTAAAGACATTGGGGGGTTCTTAACTCGTGATCGAATAAAATACCTTTCGGACTCGCCATCTCGAAAGAGGAGTTTGGGCTCGAGGGCACTGCTATCAGTGCCCCCCACGATTCTCTCTTGCCTTGCTGGCTGCCATTTATAACATTGCACTGAAGGAGACACATCCAGCAAATTAGGATTTTGCCTTTAGCACGTTGAAAATCTGCTGCCTGCAGGTAATAATGATCTCGAGTAGCCTCTTCGCCCTCGAAAGACTCTTTCTTGGTCTGGATATGCCTAATTAAATTAGTGCGGTGATTATTTTCCGTCTGATTTAATTTTTATTTATAAAAATAATTAAATTAAAATTAAAAAAAACCGAAATTAAACTGAACCGAATATCAAGTGCACTTGATATTCATCTCTCATTACCGGATAATTACATCAAATCCAAAAGTTCTCAATAATAATGCATAGAGATATGTTTTTTTAAATTTTTATTATGATTTTTTATCAAAAAATTTTTTATTGATCTCATCTTTTAATTTTGAGGTGATTGAGAACTTGACTTCATAATTTGTTTCCTTTTATTTTATCTTTCTATAAGATTAACGTAGTTTGCAGGTTTGGTAAGATAATTCAAGTTTCCTTAATTTTACGGGTTTGATTGGGAGTCTTTATTTTTTTTTTATTTTTGAATTGTTCTTGACTTTTTATTATAGTATATTTTTTTCTCATAAAGTTACAAAAAATAGTTTTAAAGAAAAATCATGTTATTACACTTTTTAAAGTAACAAAACTAAAGGGTGTGAAGATATTATTGTTCACTCACACTCATTGCATTGTAGATTACAATGTTTTGCTTTTTTCTTTTGTTCTTGGATATTTGTTATGATATTTTTTTCAAAATTTTTTTATTGGTTTTATCATTTAATATTAGAGTGGTTGAGGATTTGACTTCTTAATTTGTTTCTTTTTATTTTTCATTTTTACAAGATTAACGTGATTTACTGGTTTTTAAAGATAACTCAGACTGCTCTGATTTACGGGTTTGGTGAGGTGTTTTTTTTCTTTTTTTTAATTGAACCTGGTTTTTTTATCATCTATTTTTTTCTCATATAATTAAAAAAATAATTTTAGAAAAAAGTCTTGTTATTAAACTTTATAAAGTCCATGGACCTATTTATAGTTTGGCTACTTGACTTGGTTAGTGGGCTGACAAGTTTAACTCTTTTTTATTAATTTTTTTATTTTATCCTTGGATAGTGGATTAATTGTATTCAGTTTCATAATTAGTTTTGTTTTCTATGAGGTTATCGCAGTTTTAAAAAACTTCTCAGTATTGGGTTGGTGTTCAATTTTGCAATTTTCAATTTTTGCTATCATATAATTAAAAGAAATAGTTTTAAAAAATTATAATTTTAGTGGATTCTGTAACCCGGTTCATGAGTTTGGCGTGTTAGCCCAAGTTACCAAATTCACAGGTTTGACGAGTTTAACCACCAACCAGATTTTTTTGGTCCTTTCATTGTTTTTAATTTATTTTTATTTTTTGAATTTCATCCTTCAATATTAGATTGGTTGGGAAATATACCTCATTATTTATTTTTGTATGTTTTTTATAAGGTTGTCACTATCTCAAATAAATGTCTATTTTTAAATTGTTGTTTAATTTTATGAGCATCTCTATTTTTATCATATAATTAAATAAAAATAGATTATAAAAAAAGTTATTAAATTCAATATAGTCCATGACCCGAGTTGCAGGAGGGACCAGGATCAATCCAATCTGTTATTATCTTGATATACATAAAAAAATTGTCATATTGAAGTTTTTTTTTTTAATCTAAACCATACTTTTACTAGCCATTAAGATTGCATTTGAACTCATGAAATTGATTGATTTAAATCGGGTCAGCTCTCACATAATTTAATTAAAAATTTAAATTAGACAAAAAAGTTTTAAAATTGATCCATTTAACTAGATTTAATGATATTATTAAAAAATTCTTCATACTCTCAATTATTTAATGCAACTCGCAGTATAGCGCTGATGAATAGAATAGTATCTACTAATATTCTTCCTACAATGATCTAAATTGACTTTTTTCAGAAAATTATAGCCGGTATGACTTATGAAGCACGTGAGCAATGAACACCTTGTGCTTTGTAGTTGTATATCATCAACAGGGCCACTTCTTTCATGGATATAGTAAGCTGATGCTGATAAGCATAGATACTCCGTGGAGTGATCCCATTTCATGCACATTTTTTGTTCAAGTGAAATTACCATACTTAGACTCGCAGAGAGAAAGCAAACTCTCTAGTTTCTTTTCCTAGAGAACCAGTGAACAGCTAACGAAATATATGATTGGACTTTTATATATATATATATATTATTTGAGAATTTTTTATATATAAATTTTGAGTGATTTCTCATTATATAGTATATATCTGATAGATTTTTGCTTGAACCAATGAAAACCCATTGTTGTAAGCTTTAATTTAACATATATATTGTATTTGTTTTAGATTAAAACAAAAAAAGAAATGGATCAAATATTATGTTAATCTATCTTAAAATCCTTAGTTGTTTAAATTTTTATTTTTCTATTAAAACTGATTATTTTTTACACTTTTATTGCCTTTCAGTTAAATCCTTTTTTAATGAAAAAACGAAATTGTATAGGTATGCTGTTAATTTATTTTCAGCAATATCGCACTTGTTTTTATGAGCATGCATGGAATTATTTTTATATAAAATATTATTGCGAATTAAGATGCAATATCTACCAACTTTATTTTATTTTTATGTTTGATCTTGCTTTTATATATATATATAACTGTTGATGCGTTTCTGAGAATTATTTACTGCTCTGCTACCTTTCGGCATATTTATCTATTGTTTTTTTGTCAAAAAGAAAATATTCAACCCATGGGAAAACTCGGATCACATAACTAATTCTATGCTATAGTACTATTTAAACTGTAATTACCTATATTTACAATATTAAAAGATAGATAAAAAGAGAACAGAAACAACGTATTTGATTTTACCAAAAAAGTAGTATATTTTTTTTTGTGTTTATCTTTATTTTTAATATCATAAATATTAGGAATTATAGTTATGAATTTCTGAACATGTGTGGTTATGTATTTTTTAAAAATAAAAGTGACTAATTAATAGTGCTGTATGCAAGGAAGGGTAAATTATAATTTTCTATTACATAATTGTCTTACAAGTTACAAAATTACGTTTATCGTTGAAGTTTTACCTAAAACAGTTAAAATCCCACTTCTGGATGATTGTTTAATAGTTATTGTTAAGGAGTAAAATATATATTAAAAAAGGGAGATTATCTCTAATATTGAATAACATTAGAAGAGAGATATACATAAAAATTAAAGAGAAATATATGAGAAAAAAATCACATCTATGTAGAAACAAAAAAATATTTACCAATCAAATTTTGTTACGTGTCATTTTTATTTTATTTTTATATAAAATAAATATAAATGACATAGATAATAAGTGGTTCTTTATATATTTTTTGGCCAATAAAAGATTGACACATAAAATGTAATATTTAAGATATTTTATAATAAATGCAAGATCTCATAAATAAAAATTAATCAATAAAATAATGTCACGTGACATTGAAAAAATACACGAGTGCCCCTACAATTCTCTATAAATAAAAAGTCTCGTCTTAAACATGGATGACAGAGTTTTTCTGGAAAATAGAAAATTCTATTTAAATGAAGCAATTCAAGTAAGAAAATTCTCTCAAAAGCTCTACTCCTTCATCTACGCGCTTAAAATCTATAAGGAACGAATCTTTGTTGGATCAAGTTTAAATATCTCATAAGAGTTCTTCAAAAACACTCTAGAGGTAAATCAAAAGTACTCTTCAAAATATCAAATCTCTCTTTATCTACGCGCTTAAAGTCTATAACAAATGAATCTTTATTGAATCAAGCTTAAACGTCTCATAAGAGTTCTTCAAAAATACTCTAGAGGTAAATCAAAATTACTCTTCAAAACATCAAATCTTCCCTTATCTACGCACTTAAAGTCCATAGAAACGAATCTCTGTTAGATCAAGTCTAAACGCCTCATAAGAGTTCTTCAACAATACTCTGTAGACAAATCAAAAGTACTCTTTAAAATATCAAATTATCAAATTTTTCTCTACAAATACTCGTCTAAATTCATTTTTTTGCAAGGGTTTGATTTCATAAATAAATCAAGTCACTATAAATCAGATTCAGGGGAAGAATAAGATGATTTATTTATTCTTTTTTTTAATATTTTAAATAAAAATTATAGGTAGTTATATATTTTAATTAAATAAAATATTTATACAAGTGTGCTTTTTTAATTTTCAGCTACTCAAATTTAATCTTAAAAAAATAATTCATCTCTTATATTTCTCTTTTCTTTTTGTGTTTATTTCTCTCCTAGTGCTATAAATATTGATAATTATAACTTGAATATCATAGATTTTCTCATTAACTAGGTATCTATATGTATAAGAAAGAATAAGAAAAGATAATGATAATATGGAATAGAAAAAAGAGAGAATAAAAAGTGTATGGAAATATGGTAAATAGAGTTGGAGTTTCAATTGTACAATAAGATTTTTAATATCGGTTATGTTTTGTATTTTAATATGCTAAGACATAAATATATTTCGTGCATGTTTTATTAAACAAAAATATGAAAACAAAACTCTCAAGTATAACCAAAAAAATGTAAGACCATAAGATTCTTTTTATTAAAAAAATGTTAACAATAAAAGCTTTTTAAAAATAAAAAAACCTCAAAAGGGTGGTTTATTAAATTTAAGGAATAAAATGAAAATTTGTTAAAGTATAATTCAAATCTCACCTACAAGAATTATTTTTTTTAATCTTTACTCATCCTCATTGCGCATGTTTAAAGTTTTTTCATTTTAATCTTAGATTTTTAATTTTTTTTAAATATACTCTTAAATGTAAGGCTTATTTTATAGATATCATAACCTAAATTTTTACCCCCCCCCACTTTATATATTTCAAATAAAAACAGAAAATTTTAAAAAATATGTCATTTCAATAAAACTAGTCAATTTTAATTATTGTTATTTTTTATGATTTGTTTTTAATTTTTGCGTGGCTAGAAACAATCATAAAATACAAAAACAAAAAAAAGGAACTAAAATCATGGGAAATCAAATAGGAAAAATAAAATGAGCATGTTTGATTAGGAAGGAATAAAGAGATTGCTTAAATGTTTGGTTTGATTAGGAAGGAATCAAGGAGATCATGCTTAAAACGGAAATAACAAGATTTTGAACTTAATAAAAATATTTTTTTGTATATTCAGGATCATGGTAAAAGAAAACTCCTTTTATTTTAGCAAGGCCAAGTGTAAACCCCTGAAAAAAATTATATAATTAATGAAGGAAAATTTATACTAACCGAGTAAAGTGAATATTTAACTCACGGAGAAGATGATAGATGTGTAAAATCAGAATAAAATGTTTATGTATGAATTAAAAAAATGATTTATGAAAAATAACTAGAAAAGAAAACACAATAATGAATAAAGGAATAACATGTAAAGGAACAACAACAACAACAACACCAGCAGCATATTGGTGAAAATCTTGATTAAAATCGACAACGATGCGAAAAATAAAAAATAAGTCGTAATTGAGCTTAAGAGTGAAAAAGTAGAATAAGATATTTTGGAATAAGAAAATGATCTTAAAAATTAATGAGAAAAAATAAATTTAAATACAATATATAAAAAATGATGAAACAAGAAATTCGGATTTCTAATGCAAAATCTCTAATTAGATAATTTTACACTATTAAACATAACTTTCAATCTGACTTTCAAATAGAGCTAAAATTTTATAAGGATCCTTACAATATATTATTTTATTGTTAGGAAATTTTCAAAATAATCGAAGTTCAGAAGGGTTGTGAAAAAATGGTGACAACTAAATACAATTATAAAGGTCTCATTAATGGTAAAATGGTCATTGAACAAACAAAACAACTTTTTCTTCCTTTTTAAAGTTGCTGCATAAGCTGGGGAAAAAAGAGAAAGAGAGAAAAGAAAGGAGAGAGCAAAACTATATATATATATATATATATATATATATATATATATATATATATATATATATATATATAAAAATAGAGAGAAAAGGCAAAAATTAGGCTAACTTCGTAAGTTAGAAAGTGTGAGGCATCAACCAACCCAACAAGCAAAGAATTTAGAGAAAATTAAGTGGAAAAGAGAGAGAGGGAGAAACAGGGCAGCGACTAATGGCAAGGAAGAAAAAAAATTAGAGGAGTGAAAAAAATTTTACTGGTTAGCATTCGAAGTTTTTTTTAGTGTCCGATAAGAAGTTTTGAGTGTATTTGAACAAGTTTAAACGAAAAGAAATGAAATTGATGCATAATTGTTAGATTTTTTAACTAGGGTTCTTAGAAGAAATTTGAAGAAAAAATAAAATTATTGTGGTTTAATGCAATTAGGATAGTATAGATTATGAATAATACAAAATAATAAAAAATAAAAGAAAACAATTTGTGTTTTGGAAGGGGTTAGGCCAAAATTGAATGAAATTAGGGATGTAGAAATCGAATGAATGTTTGTGAATTGTGTGTATTTGAAGTATTTTATAGTGAATTGGAATGGATTTAGTATTTTATAGTGTATTTGTAGAAATCACATGTTGGTCTCATTACTCAGGTTGTGAATTTGACAGGTTAACTCAAGTTTTTTTATAAATATATTTTTTTTCTATTTTATCATTTAATATTGAGTTAATTGAAAATTGAGCTTCATAATTTGTCTTGATTTACTTTATATGAGGTTATCATGATCTTATTATCTAAATCATAAATTTGACAAGTTAACCCAAATTAACCCGAGTCGATCCAATATGTTATCTTTTTAATATTAAAAAAATAATTTTTTTATTTTTTTACTCAAACTATATTTTTTTTATTGATTGTCCATGTTATCTTTGGACATATCAAGTCGACCAGGTCATATCAAGTCAACCTCCACATAATTTTTTTCTACTAGAAAAATATTAGTAACTTGAATATATTTTTTTACGTTGAAAAAATAATTTAACCCTACCATAAAGTAGCCAACAGTCCAGTGCTAAATCTGAAATTTTTGGATTGCTGATGAATATAGTAATATAGATGATTTATAAATATAATGTGAGGTTAAATAAAATTAAG
>Ga0325411_1002271_pt1 | contig 21667 bp, 13 predicted proteins | sample PopdelMetagenome_13_FD_206181 | JGI IMG/M metagenome (GOLD analysis project Ga0325411, IMG submission 206181) | Populus deltoides microbial communities from Bellville, Georgia, United States - Xylem-PdIQD-R4 | ecosystem: Host-associated > Plants > Phyllosphere > Stem > Wood/Secondary xylem...
TTGCAAAACACGCGTCATTCACCCTTTTATTTATTTTTTGGTCGGGCCCTGTCCCCCGGCTTATGTTGGCGCAGGCCTTGGCGCAGAGTGAGGCCTGCCTCATCATTCTTTTTTATTTTTAACTTTGTTTTTTTCTGTCTAAATATCACTTTTGTGTTTGTTTTGGATTAATTTTTTCGTGTTAAACACAGTTTATTTTTATTATAAATATAAAAATAAAGCATAGTATAGTTTTATTTATTTAATTTATATGCTTTGATTGAGCTAATATTTAATTTAATAATCTAAGGTGGTGTTTAGTAATGAAAGAAAAATCAAATTAACGTATTTAATTATTATTCACCTTCACATATTTAAAATATATAAAATCATGAAGATTGAGAAATTTTAAATTAAAAATATATTTTTTATTTATTTATGGTGTTTTAATTGTGACACCTGTTGGGTAAAATATATTTATGGCCATCAAAGATTACTAAAATAAAAAACTATATAAATAATATCAAGATGTGCTGGGAGTTATATGTCATTGTTTTGTATAAATTGTTTTTAAAAAATATTTTATTTTAAAATTATTTGATAAATTTTTGAATATTATATATTCTTTTATTTTCAGGTAATTAATTTATTAAATAAATCATCTATATTCATTTATGTGTTAGCTATTTTCGTGCTAAACAACAAAAATTGGTAAAAGGATCCATGCGGCTGTGGAGTAGAAAATGGGCTGATCCGGGCTTTATACAAAAGACATATACCAAATTAAGACGGATTAAATAGTTGATTGGGCTGGCCTTGTGATGAAGGAAGGGACATAAATATAAACATAGGAAACATGGACGGATTATTTTATACCCTAATTAAATGTGGTTATGTTTGAAATTATGATAGAAAGATCTAAATAGAAAAAAAGATGAATGAAATGTGCAACTCGGATAGAATAAATATCTAAATCCAAATTCATAATAATTTTTATTTTAGTTAAAAAGTTTATTTTATTCATTTCACAATTCCTTTATTTGAGAGATGAGAGAAAAAAACATCAGAAAATAGTAAAAAACAAAGAGAGTTTTTAGTTGTCACGATTTTGACAATCAAAATAGACAAACTTGATGTTAAAAGGTTCCATTCGATTAATGATAGTGTGATTTTTGGCCTTCATCTTGCTAAAAAAGTAGATCGGGGCTTGAAAAGTTTCGTAATTTCAAATTGTTTTCATAATTTTTAACCGGTTTTTTTCCTTTCTGTTTTCAGGTCATAAATGAGTGTATTGAGGTTTATACGGATTTTGTTAGATGTTTTCATATAAAAATCTTGTTGAAAATGAATTTTTTATCCAAAAATGGAAAACTTGACTTTTTGGTTGGTTTTCAATTGCCATAATTGGTCATAAATTAGACAGCATGAGACATGTTACAGTTTTATTTTTTTTTTAAATTAAAGAGCTAGGAGGGGGGGTATATACATATATTTGAGCCCAGAAATACAAGCCCGTGCGTGTGTGTGTGGGGGGGTTCAGGTAGTTGGCCATGTGCATAAGCTTGGCATGTCAGACCCAACAACGCATGATGTCTTTTTTATTATTATTATTAATTTTTGTAAGATTTTTAATTAATACCCACTCTTTTGTATGTATTTTTAGGTTCATTAGTTTTTCTTATTTCAATGTAAACTAATATACTCTCTCTCTAATTTTTTAAATTGTTTTGTTCATTTCTTTAAAATAATAGTTAGGTTTTTAAATTATTTTTTATTTTTTTAATGTTTCAGAGATATTATTATAATTTATATTTATATTTTTTTTTATATTTGATATAAATAAACCATATTTGTATGATGTATTTCTTTTTTCTAAAAAAAAATTATTTATTCTTAATGGGAGAAAATAACCTCTCAGATAAAAAAAACACTAAATTCAAAAGAAAATTGGTTGTTAAATATTTGCATTCTCATTTGTCTTCTGTTTTTAGAAAAAACAATATTGGCTCAACAATTTAGTATTTAACTAACATTAATAATTCTTCATAGTTGATCGATTCATTATTTTTTAAAAGTTATTTTATTAAATATAAATAGCATCTTCACATTTCTCAATTAAAAAAACATGGTACAATAAAATACATCTATAACACTAGTAAATTCTTTTATTATGTTAAAAATTAACTTGAAGTCTTACTTATAGCATAGCGCAAGATTTAAAACTAGTTAAAAAAAAAAAACTAAAGGAGATCATTGTTGTAGTGTGGAGGAAGATACATCACATTGTGAATTTGCCATATTCATATACGTTTTAATCAAAATAAATAACAAAAAACCATAAATCATGAAAAACATGCATGGAATTTCTAAAATCAAAACTGCAGTTCTATTGACAGCCAACAAATGCATTAAATTTACTTCAAAAACTGACTCTTTGGGACACAAATCAAGCTCAAGAACCAAGAAGATGAACCAACAACCTAGAAATAGGAATCAAACAACCACCTCTACTTTTACAGATTATAAAAACTATTTTATCTCAACAAAAAAAAAAAAACATCCAAACATTTCCTAAACAATATTGACTCGATAAAAAAAAAATCAATCAACAATTTTAAAAATGGAGCGTTAAAAGCTAAAGACGTTGAAAATAAATTTTGAATTCTTTTGAGAAAACGTTAAAATTGCTGAAAATGATGCAAATATATAAAGAACATATATATATATATATATATATTTAATTTTCTTGTATTTTTTTAAACAATTATAAAAACAGATGGTAAAAAATTAGCTTATAACAAAGGTTGTGCTACCAACATGAATAACAGGTAATTCATTTCCATTAGAAATATTAATTGGTGTGTGATTGTAAATTGGTTGTTTATCATCTAATAAAGTTTCTAATTCAACTATGTGATTAGAGGCTTTACTATTAGCAATCCAAGTATGAGTTGAAAGGTTTTTCTTACTAGTACGATTAGCTAAATTCAAAGAATTGCTATTGAGAAGTTGCATCAATTGATTGTATTGATCTATAGTGAGTCCAAGTATAGGTAAGAAACTTGTTTCACTTGATGTAACAATGTTATTTGACATGACAATATAGGTCGAATTGTTCTTACTTGATTATGCCTTCATATATTTTGTTTGTTCATTTCCTTCACCTTGCTTTATCTTATCACTTGGTTTTTAATTTAATGGATATCCTACTAGTTTGTGACACTCATTTTTTGTATAACCTCAATAATTACAATGCTCGCATGGCAACTTCTATTTGTCTTTAACATGTTCTAGATTGGTTTTGGCAACAAGAGCAGTAGCTTTTATGTTTGGGGCATGTCTCATGGAAGAAGCTTGTTGTTTCTCCTCATGAATTACCATAGCATAAACCTTAGTAATCGAATGAAGAGTCTCAAAACTAAGGATTTGAGATCTTATAGTTTTGAAGTTTTCAGTTAATCCAATAAAAAATTGATGGATCTTCTCTTACTCTCTTGTCATTACAAATTCCTTTGTTGCACAACATGTGCATTTGAGAATTTTTTTAAATTGCATTTTTTTTCCAAATAAGAAAAATATAGAGAGTGAGGGTTTTGCTTTGCAAGTGTTCCATCAATAAAATATATGCATTTTTCATTACTCTCCTCCATGTAGGATAGTTATCTTCATTGAGAACACATGTAAAAATCATAGTACCTAGATAGTTTGAAGGGTGCAAGTAATAATGAGAGTTAGAATCAATGAAAGTTTGTGTTTGAGAATCAACATAGGTTTGTGATTGATTTTTTCCCACTCTTGATTGAGTCTAAGGTGTGATGGTGTCACTACTTTATGTCATTTATCATAACCTGACTTTTTATCTTTTTTAAGTTTTATTTTTTTTGAAAAATCCAAAAAAATTTGCAAAACAAATAATAAAAAAATTTTAAAAAATATATTTTTGACGTATTTGCATCGTTTGTGGCATTTCAACGCCTTTTCAAAAGAATTAGAAGTTTAAAAATTTACTTTCGACACGTTCAATTTTTAACAAGCTTATTTAAAAATCATTGATTATTTTTTCTTATTGAGAAGGCATTGACATTATCTTTTTTAAAAATTATCAAAATACAAAAAAATAAAATACATAAAAAATAAAAAAAAATTGGACAAGAGGACTAAAGTGTAAAGAAAAAAAATGAAAGACTAAAGTGATTTTGCGTTACCAACCAAGTTTCCTTGAGGACCAAACAATTATGAGAAAAAAAATAGATTTATTTTACTTATAAATAAGAGGTTGTACCACACCCAAAAAAAAATATTTTAAAAGAAAAATTAATTAAAACATAAAAAAAAACTCACATTCAATGAAAACCTCTCTCTAACTAGAAAAAAAAAAAAAACTCCAGACCCACATCTTTATAACAACCAGCCACCAGCCATTTGATACCATGAGAAGTTGGTGATATATATATATATATATATAGTTACACATGTTTGTTATAAATAAGTCATAGGAGAGAAATATACAAAGTAATATTAGATACAATATGATCATATGAATTATATACGTAAATAATTAAAGAAGGAGATATTGAGGAGGTTGTTATATATGGTATGTACAATAAAAAAAGAATCAAGTAACGATTCAGTAGAATCTTCAATATAAGCCATTAGAGCACTTGTCGCCACGCCAAAACATGGAATGCTTTTGTTTTTATTCAAGGCAGCAGATTTTGGAGGATGAAATCTCGATGAACTTCTTGGTGGTGGAGAAATAGCCTCTAGCTAGCTGTGACAGCATTATTCTTTTGTTAATAGACGTTCCACTTTTTCTTTGGGCAATATGACAATTGGCACCCTTTGGATCATAAAAGTGATAAGCTGAAAAACAGTAAGTTGTCTGAACCCGGAGGTTCCCAAACTCCAGGAAATGCTATGAAACATCGGAGTCTGTTACGAAAAATGCAAGAACAGGACAATGGACATACAAACTCGGATACAGCTAGGTGAATACGATCAAATTTTATGAAGTCTAATCAAATTAAGCATCAGGATTCCGAGAGTGGAAAGATTGAATTAATTAACCAATACAGGAGTCGTGGAAAATAACACAAACGAATTCGATAATCCACTCGTCCACCCCTCTAAGTAACTTCTCACGCATAGCTGCATGCATGTCGTTAAATCTCGGCAATCACACGTACACAAATGTCTCTAGACTTACAAAACCAAGTCCTATATACGGGTATGAATAACATGGAGGATAGCAAATTATATATATATATATATATATATATATATAAAACAAATATAAATTTAAAAAAAAAGGAAGAAGATTGATAAATGATAACCTTTACAAAATGAATTAGTTTAATACTCATCATCCGAACCTGTTAAAACCTTAACCATTATCTGCATGACTTTAACTCTCATTTGCAAAGACAAAATATAATCAGCTGTCTCTCTGAAAAGCCCATCCAATCCCATGGATTCACTATTAGGAATGAGTTTCTTCAGGGTTCTAACTCTTCTCTCGATGCCATATCCTGACCTTACAGTAGAACCTTCTGCACGAGCTCTTCTCTTCATCAAGATCCTTCCAGATCTCTTGCTCCTGGCATGCCGCTCATTTTTTTGTCTCCTCAGCGGGCATCTTCTCTTGGTTTGTGCTTCCAAGACCTTGTTCCACAAAGCTTCATTTGGCATATGATCCATCGTCTCTTCATTTCCTTGGACCATGCCCTTCAAAGAAACAAGAAGAGGATGCTCACCTGCTGAAACTCCCATTACTCAAAAGAGTTTTGAATGAAGCACTAGTTTAGCTTTTGCGCAGGCCTTCCAAATGTGGTTGTCAAGACAAGACGTTGTATAGCATATGCCACTATTGAGGGCATTTATATACGGTATTCAGCATATTGGGTAAAAAAGTTGTTGATAGCCAGCCAGAACAGGATAATGGAAATAAATTAAGGTGGCCAAAACGTAGGGACCGCAAACACAATTTCATAGAAGGACTCCAAGGCAATGGGATATATAAATGAATAAGGGAGAGCCAAGTGTACCTAAGGGTGTTGCTTGTTGCTTTAGCCATGTTCTCCAGCTCAATGCACATGCAAACACATGATTCTTCACCACTACCCAACTCTCTCTAATCTAAACCACCATCTCTCATAGCACCCTCCCATCTCGTCAAAACACCCTGGATTATTCCTCCCCACGTCCCGAACTCAGTGCATAATATATATAATTTTGAATTTGGGGTCCTTAATATTCCTATTTCCAGCTCAGAAAACATGGCATTCTACATATATAAACCCTAAGATTCGTGGTGGTTAATAAGCTTGTGTTTCCAAACAAGAAAGCCCGTGTAGTATAAAACGACAAGCATTTGAAGAGCCTGTGATTTAATATTGTTAATTACTTTGTCCATACTCGTGTTAACAAATGTGGACAATTTAGATCCTAATGTTGGGATAAGGTAGATTTTCTTCTGACATTCATGAACCCCATTTTCCATCAAAATGAAGATTGTTTTATTAAAGATTTATCAGCAAATCATGTTCTGACATGTCTGTTCCGAATTACACCAACACAAACAATTAACCCAACAATCTGACAGACAAAAGTGCATGCATCTTCATCACTGATACTACGGAGGACATTGATTCCAAGCTTCAAAATCTGGGAATCTTCATCTTTGATATATTCCTCATTTATAAGGCTGGTATACTTTGATCCAATTTTTGACAATATGTAAGCGAGCTTGATATTCTAACTTTAATTTGACTACCTTGCTGCGATGATACATGATCAGTAACATAATGTAAACCATACATTCTTCCATGGATATGTCTAGGATAAACAAAGTTAAAACATGTTTCTGCTTCATTTTGGTAGGATTCTGGTCCTGCCTTGAAAATTACATATACATAATCACTCATTGTTTATCGTCTACATTTGTCAAGAGCTCAAGATCAATATAGAACATGCACACACATGCAGTTGTTGTGCAGAGAAATCATCCTGCTTGATAAAAGCAATTGATTTTATGTAGACATAAATCAAGCACAAAATTAAGTCCAGTTACATGGTTCTAAACATGTGCAGTACTACCCATTGCTCAACGTGGAGCTAGGAGACTATATGTCTACATGTTTTGTTATTGGATTTAATCAATAGTGCGTTTCCACTTCTAATTTTGTGCTGCAAGTAATGAACAGGTAGGAAGCAACATCACGAAGGATGTTCTCTTCCTGTCATCCAGTTGTTGGTACACGTTCGCTTTCTTTATAATATTGGTAGATAACCTTATAATGCAAAGTTAACAAACCTATATGACGGCTAGGCACATGGATTTATTCATTATTGGTTGATATTTTTCTTAAACTTTTCGAGCCAAATATATATCATTGGATACGTTCTATTTTTGGATTCGAAGCACCAAACACATATATGTTCAATATTTTTCTTCTGTCATTTTTTTTGTTGTCTTGAAATAGCAGATTAGCTTGTCGAAGATTAAACGCATCCCTTTGGCATGGCTAAGGAGCATCATAAGAGTATTGGCCAGGTTCAAATTGTACTTTGTCGAAAATTAGCTTTGTGCAATGTTGAAATAAAAATGTGGGAAGCATCGTGTAAGCTATATGAAAAATAAATATATATGATTGATATTGTTAAGATAATCTTTTTTTTTTGTTGAGAATATGAATGTTAAGATAATGATCTATATTTGTGTTTTCCCATCAATTTAACCCCTTAGGATTTAAGTGAAACGAAAAAAATATTATCCTATTGATGTTTTGATATTATAGTTAGACCTGTTATAATGATTGATTTTAAATAGAATATGAGTTTGTCACAATTAGATGAGGATGTGCCTCAAACATATTACATGAATGACATTGTACATTTATAAACTAGTGTGATAAGTTAAAGTCTAAAAAGAGATCTAATCATGCCAGATTAGAATAATAGTTCAAAATAACCATATCTTTTTATCTGATTATTGGATTGCACTTAAATTTTTATAAGACTTTTTAGAGGTTTTTTTCTTGTAGCAGCCATTGCGTTGCTATGTGAACCGTCAGATCTTTAAATATAAAAAATCTCACTTGGACCTCCGGTTTTGACGGTTTTGTTATTTTCCATGTGTTTTTTGAATTTCTTGTTTTATTTCATATTTTATGCTTCTTTCTTTTATAATTTTAATTTATTTTCTAGTTAAGATAGTTTCTCGTCTATTTAAAGATTTGTAAACCTTCATAAAAGACGAACTTGATTATCATTATTTTAGAGAAAATAAACTTGTAAATTTGAATCTAACATTTGCAGTTTTTTCCCCTCATTCAAATATTTAGTATTCTTTATTTAATTATTGTTTTTAACTTCTGCTTGCATCACCTATTTTCTTTAATCAAACGGTTAAAACTTTTTATATTTAGGTAATATTTTAGTTTTGGTATCATTGTTCATTAAGATGAAAATATAATTTTCACGATCATTTAACAAGTTAGATTTTCTTAACTGAAGGATTTTGAATACCAGAATATTTCATAAATATTCAGTTTGAGAAATTATTTAAATTTAAAAGCTTGCTATAGCAATCTTCGTTTCCATTCGAACGTGAAGTGATGAAACCCTATCTTCTTTAAGCACATGCAAAGAACCTAATGAGACCACCTACCCACGTGCAACAGTATGATCATCTAGGGAGAAGAAGCCCTATTAGGTGCTTGTGGGCCTTGTGGCCCATTTCATACACCTACAGCAAATTGGAATAAGAGCATGCCACGTTCACCATGTGCCTATCGTCTTTTTTTCTTGCCTCGGGGAGAGGGGTTGGTGGGAGATTAATATTTATCTGAGCATGTTTGTGAGATAGCATCCTATATACGTAGTGTTGAGAGGATAAATGGAGACAAAATAAGTAGAAAAGAAAAAGAAAATAATGGGCTTAATTTCCCAAGTGTAATACTCCCATCCAAATATTTTTAGGCTAAATTATTATAAAAATTAAATTTAAATAAAATTTTATTTTGAACAAAGGACAAAAAAAATAGATCCATCTAAGCTCTCTTTTTATATATATATATATATATATATATATATATAGAAAAGATGTAAACTTAGAATTCATTTACCCTAGTTTTATAAACTTTATTATAGTTTAGAGAAAACAAATTTTAAAAGTCACATGTTGTTTAATAGATATAGAGAAAAGAAGTGAAGTGGATTGACCTTTGAAGGACTTCCGTTCCATTCTATTTTCTTGATTAGAAAGGTTTTGGATTGATTAAGATTTTCTCAATATAAAAAGTGTATAAAGCTAATGAGATTTAAATGGTATTTGTATGAATGATCAAATATAGTGAGGATAATAGATTATATGATATTTTAAGATGGATTAAGAGTGCTTGATGATTTTTTAATTGTCTAAAAGGATTAGGTTAACAATTAGTTATAAAAGTGAGAAGTTGTTAGTTTAGATATTTGATAGAGGTTTTTGTTCAATTTAAAAACTGTATTGAATAGATGTAGTTTTTAACCCAAATTTTATATGTAGGAAAAGTTTATCTTATCTAGTTTCCAACACCGTAAATAGCGTATTAATCTGATTTTTATAGAGAATGTAATTGTGAAAATAGTAAAGAATGTGCAAGCTGTCTGATAGCAACACCCAACAATGATTTTAGGGCATATTATAAATTATATAAAAGGTTTTACAAGGTGAATGATATATGGATGAAAATATAATTGAGCTCACCAATAAGTCGAGTGAGGAGGTGTTAAGGTTGATCTGTTGGGTCAGATTTAATGATATTTTCAAAGAGTTTTTCATTGTCTGACCATTAATATTTTACATTAACAAATTTTTTGTCAGACCCATGATACACTATTGACCAAATATCTATAATTTTATTAAATTGGATCGTTAATTATAACTACAGAAGCAATAAGTTGGGTAAAGACCATTTTATTTTTATGCATTTGTATCAGATCTAATATATATAATGCTATTTGACACCAACCTCGCCGCGGGTCAGAAATTATTTTTTCAATAAAAAAAGAATATGCTTCTCCAGCATGTTTTTGGATACAAAAGATTTTTCAATTATAAATTGAAATTTTTATACACGCATCTAATTAAACAAATCAACATTTCATCAAGAAATAACTAATATTAAGATATTTGATCTTACATCATAGGCCATGTACTCAGTTGTGTTTAATAACTCTACTTTTTAGAATATTTTTTTTAATCAAACAATTATTCATGCCAATAAAAGGTAAATAAAAGTAATTAACAAAAGTGAATTGAATAAAACTATTAAAATCAATTATAAAAAAAATCCAATGTTGAATGGTAAAACCTAAAAGAAATTAATTTTTAAAAAGACAATGAAAAAAAAATTTGGGTCAAGCCAAGTTAACTTATTAACCCTACAACCTTGGGCTTAGAATTGGGATAACCTCATAAAAAAAATGTGAAAAAAGCATGAATATCAATTTATAAAAAAACTAAATGCTTAAGGATGAAATAAAAAAAAATTAATTTTTAAAAAAGACCAAAAACAACCCAAATTAAGCTTTGAAACCCACGACCATGGTTATAAGGTTGAGACTGGTTGCAAAAAAAAAAAAAGAAGAAAAATGTTAAGGGATGAAACTAAAAAATAATTTTTAAAAAATGAGAAAAAGATTTGATTCGACCCATGTTTAACCCCATGACCATAGGAATAAAATTGGGATTACCCCATATAAAGAAAATGTGATAAAAAGCACGAATACTAAATAAAAAAAATCAAATGTTGAAAGATAAAATTAAAAATAAATTAGTTTTATAAAATAAGCTAAAAAAACAAAAGTCAACACATGCTAACCCTCAAAATCTATGATCCTGATCATAAGACTAAGACTAACCCTATAGAAGGCAAAAAAAAAAGAAGCAAAATTCTCAATAAAAAAATACTGAGAAATGAAATTGAAAAAAAACAATAAAAAAGTATTCAAAACAAAACAAATAATAATAAAAAGAATGGGGACAATATTCAGGATAAAAATAAATTGAAATCAAATGTTGATAGATGAAATTGAAAACAAAATTCAGATAGAAAAAGGAATAAAAAATCAAAAGAATGAGGATCAAATTTGATATAAAAGTCAAAAGAAACCAATAATAAGGGAACAAATTGAAAATCAATTCAATCAAAAGAAGGTAACAAAACAAAATAAATAGAAATAAAAAGAATAAGAAACTAAATTGGATATAATAAATAAACGACACGACAACTTCTTATTTTGGCAAGGAGAAAAGAGGAAGGAGAAGAAAATTTGTGTCGGACCATCAAGAAGAGGACATTGATGTGCTTCCAATATCGCCATAAAAGGTGGTGTTTGACCATTAGACGATGCCATATATGACACTTGAAGGGTGCAGGCATCACCTACATGTTGGCGTGTGAGTTTTATGCACCTGCTGATTTTTATTTTTATTAGTGTTTAAAATTCATAAAAATATTACATTGCCCAAAAGCAAACTTGATATTAACAAAAAAAAAAAAAAACAAGAGGAAAATACAAAAAACCTTTTGGAAGGAAGTTTAAGTTTTTTTATTGCTTCTATGAGCAATTAAGTAATTTAAATGTGCTTTAGCTTTTCAGTTATGATATTTTGAATAAACTTGTGTTTTGCGTGATGCAACATTTCTCTTTGGTTAAACAAAAAACAATAAAACTTATCAAAGTGTAATCGACTTTGTGGTGCTCTTCCTTATACTTTTAGTTCATGGTTTTTTTATTGTTAGGTGGGGATTCATATTTCAATAGCGTTGGTGATTTTGTTCAAGTAATCTATATGTCACACTCCTATCAAACCTAACACTTTGGCTTTCTAAGACTTATTTTTCTTTTATATAGGTTACATGATCATTGGGTTCATATAATTTGGTATCAGAGCTAGGTTTCAAAATCAAGTCATATCTTTCTGAAAATTTTGTTTTCTTTGTGTTCCATAAGTTTAGTTGTGTTTTTCACTCTTCTTCTTCTTATCTTTCTGTTTTTGGCATCTTAGTATAAAAAAATAAGTGTTTTTTCATTTTACTGTTGTCCCTAAACATATCATTAGTATAAAAATTAAAAAACAAAAGGAATAATAGACGTTATTCAAGCTTGTTTCAATTCTGTCATGAAAACACAAATAATAGGAAAACCAAATCAAACCATCTTAAAACACTTCAAATTTGATTATTTAGGGTGAAATTGCACTATATATTAAAGTTAGGTTCTTTTTTATACTTGTTTGATTGAGGTTTCAATTCTGAGTTAAATTCTGCCATAAATTGATCATACATGGGTGTTCGATACCTAGGCATAAGAGAATAACCTATAAACTATCATATATTTTTATTGGGTATAAGGGACACACCGAATTTGAAGTTATTTTGATATCATTTAGTTTGGGTCTCAATTCTGGTGTTTATAATTGCGTAATGGGATAAATTTGCATCAAGTTATAAAAATATGTTTGTTATTATTGTTTTGACCTATTTAGTTTATTTATGTAGTATTTGGATTATTTAGGAGTCAAATAATTTTTTTCATTAATTTTTTATTTTTTATTTTGAGTCTTTGTATTGTCCATATTTTGTAAGAATTCACTTGGCTACTCATAAAATCGTAATCATAGTTTTATTTTGCTTGTTTTTAGTGTGTTTTTTTCTTGATTCACTTATATATATATATATATATATCAATTGACTTTGGTTCGTTGATTTTCAGTTTCAAAAGAACCGCAAAAAGGTGAGCTGAGAAGTAAAAGGTGTAGTGAGAACAATTGAGTGAAAAACCTTGAATTTTGTGAAACATAAGAGTTGTGAGGTACATTTTCTTCTAATCAATTAAATTATATAGATTCAAATATGTTTGAAAATAATGAGTCTACGAAACCAAAAATAAAGAACACCTTTCAAATGCAAGCTTTCGTCCACCAACTTGGGCTACTGACTGGGGTAATGAAGGATATGAAAGATGAGATGACTTCGATGAGACAATAAATTGTGAGATGAATGGATTGAGAATGGGGCTGATCGGCAAGGAAACCCCATATGAAGGGCCTTACAGAATGTTAAAATTGACTTCATTGATTTTGTGGATGAAAACACAAATGTAGATGATAATGAATATAACTTTGCATTTATGGATTATAGAGATCAATTTAGGTATAATCAAAGCTAAAAGAATGTTATTTTTAGCCAGGGTAGAATATTCAGCCAGAGAAAGAATTCCTGAGATTTTAGGTTTCGTGATGATTTATATAGAAAATTAGGGTCACTTAAGATGAAAATACCAAGTTTCCAAAGAAAGAATAATTATATTGATTATCAAAGGGAGAACATCTTCTATATACATTGTTATGTATAAAACAAGGTGTGTTTAATTATAGATAGTGAAAGTTGTGCTAATATAGCCAGTACTACCCTTGTTAATAAACTGGACTTATATACTTTTAAGTATTTTGGACCTTATAGATTGCAATGGTTGAATGATTGTAGTGACTAAGTAGATCTTGGTTCTATTTTTTATTAGGAAGTATGTTGATGAGGTTCTGTGTGATATGGTTCTAATGCATGCAAGTCACATCTTGTTAGGAAGACCATGACAGTTGGATGGGTTTAGAAATAGTTATACTATTATAAAAGATGGAAAAACCATCACTTTTATACATCTTACACCTAAACAAATGTATGATGGTCAAATAAAGTAAAAAGAAAAAGAACATGATGACATGGGTAGAAAAAAATCAAGGTGAGGAACAAGGTGAAAGAAGACCATTAGATTCATCCGCAACCCAAAACACTTCTCTTACTACCCAAAACCATTCGACCAAACACCTAAACCATTCAGCCACTTCTAAAACAAACCTAAATTTGGCCAAAAATAGAGGCAAGTCTCGAAGAGTGAAAAAAGTAAGTGATTGAAGTGTGAATTGTGTGGAAAGACTAAAGAAACAACCTAATTTTTATGCTAGAGAGGGTGAGGTTAAATCTACCTATTATTCAAACCAATCGATAATCCTACTTGTTTACAAGAAAGTTCATTTTAATATTAATGAATTTAACCCTTATACTCTTAGTTTTGTGTTTCTTTGTTGCAAAAGTTTGATGATATGTTTCTTGATGAGATTCCTAGTAGATTGCTACCAATAAGAGGAATTGAACATCAAATTGATCTTGTATTTAACGCATTGATTCCTAATCGCCCAACCTATTAAAGTAATCTCAAGGAAATAGAAAAGCTTCAAAACAGGTAGAAGAGTTAATGAAAAATAGGTATTCCTTTGAGATGAATGAAATGTCTATAATTTTTGTACTTTTGACACCTAAGCAAGTATACGATAAGCTACAGAAATGGAAGAAATGGAAGATGGCTGAAAAGGAGAGCTTGTATATTAGATAGACCTTATCTGCTAACAAAGTTCTTCTAGGCTTTGATGATGATTGTCATAACTCAATTTTGGATTCCCTAAATTATTTGAATATTTTTCTTTTTTATCCAAAAATCCAAAAAGAAAACAGAGATTTAAAATCCAAAAATATTTTTGAGATACAAGAAGATCAACCTTTGAGCTGCAAAAGATCAAAATGCTAGAAGAATAGCTCGATTGGGGTATGCTGACATGATGGGCTAGAAAAAGACTTAATTTGAAACAAAGTTTAAGGTTGAAATTATACACCTTCCCTTATAATAACTTGTATTGTTAAATTATCAACTTATTATATGCATAGACTATGTATTTAGTTTGAAAGAGTAAAAGGAGAAAGAAATGGAAGAAAAGTGGACTTGATTAGCCATCCAGGCTAATGGTGGCTAATGATGTAAATGAAATTACATCGAAATTGGCATTTACTGGAATTTTGATTAGCTATTCCAAAGTTGGGAAACTAATGACATCCATATGATCGCTTTGGTATCGGCAAAACCATGATAAAATAATTGTTTAAGATAATTTTATTAGCCAAACTAATTATTGGGGCTAATGATACCAACGAGGTTGCATTGGTGTTGGCAAAACTATTACTTGATTAACTATCCCGGGTGATTGAGGGCTAATGATATCAATAAGGTAACATCGACACCGATATACACTTAATTTGATTAGTTGCTTAAGGTGGTGGTATCTAATGATACCTGGATGAAATAGTATCGACATATTTCTTATTAATCATCTAAGGGTTGAAACCAATTAAGTTCAAGAACTTAATTAAACTTATAATGGGTTAGGAAGATTCAATTGACTCAATTGAAGAAAAACCAAGTTTGAAGACCTAATTCAGATCAATTCATAAAGATTAGAAGATTGGGGACACAATTGAAATATTGAAAGACTAAATTGGTGCAATTAGGGGTGCAATTATAAGAAATTTAAAGTTTGAAGGCTAATTGAGGGGAAATTGACTTGGAGGGCTAGTAGAAGTTGTTCACCCGGTTTCCTAAAAATAAAGGATTAAAGTGAAAGAGACGTGCACATACAGGGATTGAAATTGATAAAAACCAAGGTTAAATTTGAAGAAATTAGAAGTTTGAAAGTTAATTGTGGACAAAATTGAATATATCAAAGATCAAAGACCATATTATAAAAGACATTGAATATTAAGGGTCAAAATTGATATGACCGGGGATTTAATCAAAAGAAGTCTTGAGAAATCAACCTAATTTGGATGAATTCAATGAAATTTAAAGATCAAGGATCATTTTATAAATAAAGAGGGAAATAAACAAAACAACATTGTTTTGAATGCCACTGTTCACTTCCTTCTTCATTCCTTCCATAAAGGAGTTGATAAGGACCCCTCTTTACAAAGCCATTTAATGCTCTCTCATGCTTCAAGTAAGATAAAAGGCACGCTTCCCTGGCAGTCCTGACATCGTACTACACCCTAGCATGGTTCCCGTCGAGTGGTTGTCCCTATAGCCGCTACAATGTTGGTCCAAAAACACTGACCTGATAAACCTTTGACAACCTAGTTTTAACAGTACTGGGTGGTTGGCTTGTTATCAATGGTGGGGGATCAATCTTAGAGGGCTAAGTGGTTAAGATTTAAGTCTAGGAGGGAGCCTGTGAACCTTCTCTACCTCATATAAATAAGAATAACCCATTTCCAACAAAGAGGGGAGGAGAGGACAAAACTGAAAAACCCATACCCACATATTGTGTTTACAAACCCTTACCCATAAAACATTAGTTAATTTGATCAACTCTCACAAATAAACATATGCATGCTACCACCTGCACGCCGTTAAAAAGCTTATATACATTAGACTCTACTGCCACACCTTAAATGTTCAAAATCCTCCTCCCTAGGATATATCAACCCTGACCTTTGAACCTCAACTTCCAAAATTGGTTAACCTCATCAAGTATTCAATAGCTTCATCTAAAAAGGTAGCTCCAGTTGGAGTAAGAGAAGTTGAAACCAAATTTATAACAACAACCTCGTTATTCTGTTTTGGTTTCCAACATCAGTTCTTTTGGTTTTTAGCATCCCTAACAACAACATAGCATCTACCCAGGCACTATGGAATAGTCGAGGCACGGGAAACATTCATAAACAAAAAGTCCAGGACTTTATGGTTGTAACAGGAATGAGTTTCTCTCTCACTGCTCTTTCATGCCCACAATATCCAGTTCAGTTTTTCTTAGTCAAAAGGCCTGTTATAGTGTAGTGTGGCCATTAGTTGTGTTTGTAAGAAAAGCAAAGGTTCTTTTCTAGAAGCATGGATTTGTTTTGGAATAGGTATCTCCCTTTACATAATAGAGAAATATGCTAGTATATCACCCATGAATTTTAGTCTAGAACATGATAGCTTTTTTTTTTTTTTGGTTTTATGAAGCTTTGTCCCCTAAAATAATAAATACATGGAATTTTACAATGTTTCCTTATGGTGATGTGTTTCTGTAATTATTTTAGGGGGTGTAAGAATATACTTACAAGTTAGCCTTTTACATGAATATAGTTCCCTGCCATTTAAATCTTAGCTTTATATGCATATGGTTTTTGGGCAGAGGCTACACACAAGTTCATCAAATAATGCTATTTTGATATTTCAAAAATAAAATAAGGTATTTAATTATGTTCATAGGCCAGGCTTTCAAAATGTTTTTTTTAAGTGGGTTTTTCTCTTTGGATGAGGCCATGTCTCCTTTTGTTATGAGTTGTGCAATGCTAGCCTTGGGTCAAGTTAGGAAGCCCATTCCATGTGGTTGGGCCGAGCTTATAATGTTTAAGGCTGTGTTTGGTTGTGTATGATTTTACAAAGGAAAAGAAATGTTTTTTTTGGTTCCTTAGGACATGTTTACCATAAACATCCTATGTGATTTTTTGACAGTTTTATTTTATTGATTTTTTCTTGTTTTTCCAAACAAGCCCCAAATGTTTTCCAAAAAATATAAGTAATGTTATGGGTGATACATCTTTTATATACATAGCCAATCTTTTTATTTAAACTTCGAGTCTAGTTAGGGTTCCTAGTGACTAAAATATTAGGAGGAAACTCTATCCTTTTTTTTTTACTGATAAGAAATAAAAATTTCTTGTTCTTTCCGCCCATTACCATAAAGATCCTGATCAGGGAGGATGTTCGTCGTGACACCACACTTCTACAATGATTTTATTTTTTTGCTTGGTACTTATTTGTTTTATTTAGGGGTGATCTTCATGTTATATATTCAAGGATGAATCCTTTTAAAGAGGGATGGGATGGTATTAACCAAGTTAGGTCTGAATTTACCCTTAAAATGCATATTGACACATGTAACTATATTATCTTACTTATATTTTACAGGGAGATACTAGACACATGTAACTATATTATGGTAAGATTTCAGGTGAATCAATATTCATGAACATATTATTTAAATTGGTCAAAATTGTTGTTATTGCTTTGGTAGATTTGTCAAGAAAGTGTTTTTTCTTGGCAATTTTCAGCTTTATCAGTCCAGACCCATAATGGGTTAATTTTGGGGGAATAAAAAGAAAGATTAAATTAGTTTTATTTAGACCTTAAACTTGTACATGAGCTTGGGCTGTAAGGGTTCCTAATGTGACTTGGATTTATTGAAAAATCGAAGTCCTTTCTTTCTTAGGATATGTGTGGCAGCTAGGAGCTCTATAATAAATTTTTAGTTTCAGTTCTCATTTATTTATTTTGGTTCCCTTTAAGTTATAGCATATTAGAGAGAATTTTAACACTGTTTTTTCATTATTAATTTATGTTTTTAGGCTTGATTAATTAGCTAAAGCCCAAGACTTGTTTGGGCGTAATTATTAATTAGCTTTCAGCTATGGCCTAAGGTTTATTCGGGTTTATACTTTAAGTTTCTTAGTATATGTTTTGGGTCAGTTTTGCAAATAAGCTAATTTAGCCCACAAGGGTATATCCATTAAGGTTTTTATTTTCATAAGTATAAATACTCTTTGTAATGAAAAAATATTGAAACTTGATAATACTATTATTATCGAATTTATTCAGCTTATGTGAGAGAGATTCTTGTATTTTTTGTTTATCTAATGGACTAAATTGACTTATAAAAAATTAACTGGCTTCGTGACTTCTTCCTTACACTTCTCGTTTGCGAATTAGTATTCTTAGAGCGGGGTTCTTATTTCAATATTGTTGGTTCCATGAGATATGTTTTCTTTCTATCACACTCCTATCAGATTCATTTCAGCTTTCCAATATTCATTGTTAATGTTGTTGTGGGTTGCATAGCCACGGAATCGTGGGTCCACATCATCATAATAGAGGTCAACTTTCAAATAATCTAAATGATGAAAGGAAAAAATAAAAAAAAATCAATAAAAAAACATAAAACAACCAAGTCAACTTAAGTTAAGTCGATTAACACGCGATCCGGGATATAAGATCAAGATAACTCCAAATCAAGAAAAAAAAACCATGAAACTTAAGGCCCAATAACCTAATATCGAAAGATAAAATTGATAGAAAAAAATCAATTTTTTTAAAAAAGATCAAAGTCAAACCAGGGTAATATTTGATACCCTGATCCGAGTCATGAGACCAAAATTAGTCCCATATAAGAAAAACATGAAAAAATTACAAAGAAAAACTCTCAATCATCCAAATATTGAGGGATGATATTAAAAAAATAAAACAAGAAAACAATTAAAAAAACAAAACAAATAGCAATCAAAAGAATAAAGATCATATTTGATATAAAAATTATATGAAATAAAATAATGAGCGATGAAATTAAAAAAGTAAATTAAATCAAGAAAAGGATAAAAAATTATAAAATAACAATCAAAAGAATGAACACCAAATTGGATACAAAAAATTAAGTAAAATCAAATCACGAGGAATGAAATTGAGAAAAAAAATCAACTGAAAAAAACATTAAAAGAAAAATAAATAGTAATTAAAAGAATGTTGATTAAAATTGATACAAATACAAATTGACATGACACATTTAATTTTTAAAAGGGTAAGTGCAAAACCCAATGTGTAGAGAGAGAGAAAATCCATCAAAACCCAACTATTGCACCGATGTGTACACGCATTTGACCACTAGAAAGAGGATGTCAGGATGCTTTCAATGTTTGGTCACAAGAGATGCCTCATGCATCGCCTGAAAAGCACAGACATCTTCCACTCGCTTTTGCATGTGCCAATCACATTTGGTTTTAAATAATAATTTATATTTATTAAAATACTAAATTGTTCATTAGTCAACTTGATTATAACTAAAAAAATCGGATTGAAGATACAAAAGAGCTCTTGGACACCAGTTTAAAAAATATTGCTTTTAATAGTAATTTAGTAATTTTATTGTGCTTCAAAAAGTGAAAATTTTAAAAAGCCCCTAAATGCTAGTTAAATAAATTTTAGTTTTAAAGATAAACTGATCATTATACTATGCTTTAAAAATATGAAAATATCAAGTTGTTCATGATCAATCCAACAATGACCAACAAGTCACGAGTAAAAAACTATATTTCCTCAATAGCCAAACCATTAATTTATGTTAAGAAAGATAAAAATATCATTATACTGTTTTAATTCACAATGTTTTATATTTATATTTACAGTAAACCCTAATTGTTTTTAGATTTTGTTAATATTTATATTTACAGTAAACCCTAATTGTTTTTAGATTTTGTTAATATTATATATTAAGTGATACTTAAACATAATCATCATTATTACCATACATTCATAATTACAAATTAACTTCAACTATAAATTTAACCATTACATATGATTTAAAATATTGGATTAATAAACCAAAATCTTTAATTATTAATATTATCAATATATTTATTTCTAATAAAATATTCAAAGTTAAGAAGCGAAATCAAAAAACATCTTAATATTTTAGAAAACAATACTAAAAATATTCTATAATTTAAGCTCGTGAATATTTTGTATACAAAATTTTTATAAATTATATTACTTCCATAATTGATACTAAAAAAAAAATAAAAATGCCCTTATATATTTATATTCATTAACGTGCTGACAAAATTGCATCTCTCTCTTTCATCTCCAGTAATGTTAATAAATATAATTAAAATATAATACATAAATTAAAATTAATTATATAAACAGTAATCTGTAAAATATAATTTACAAAAAAATGATATATAAAATATTTCTTAAACATGTTATTTTTAATAATTTTATCCTAATATTAGTGCCGTTCGAGTGGAAAGAGGAAACTCTTTTTAGAACCGTTCCCACAGACGCAACAACTAGAGGTTGCGATGTCATAATAAATCAGTCGGTGAGATCCTTCCCACACGGCGTAATACATCATCACTTATGATGCGGCGTCACCACATCGAATACATAAGCCAACTAGGGCATAACACAAAATCCATCCCATCTTTACTGAAGGTAACAAAGAGCCTTTTGAGATTGTCCTCTCATCTCTGTCTCTCTCCCTCTCTCCCACTCTCTGTTCCATCGTCATTTAAAGGGAAGAGGCATATTTCAGGTTTGTGCATGAATCTAATATAGCTAAAAAAATCCCATCAAACACAAATTAAAATACTAGATAGCAATCAGCACTAGTTTAGTATAGTATTAGATTCACGCACAAACTCGTAATCTGTCTTTTTCAATTCCTTTCTTCTTCTATTTTATCTTTCCAGCAGGCAGGCATCTCTTGTTCTTCCATGGATTTTCTTGTCTCTTCTGCTTCAAATCTTGATGTCCTTTGGCGCCGTTGGCTTTGGGGATCATCTTTCAGTCAAGTAATACCGCTCTATTTTAGTTTTTCTTTTGCCGCACTCTGTTTTTATTCCGTTTTTATTGATGTATCTTTGTGGGATTTCTTAATTTCAGGCTCAGAATCCCATGTCAATAATTTTCGTAATTGAACATTATTAATGGTGGTTCTTTATCAATTACCCGTCAAGGAGAAAAACGCGATTTGGTAAGTCGAGCTACCCAGTTTGATTGTTGATATGAGGCTTGATCAGTTTCCCGAATTAGCTAATAAGCTGGCGATTCTATTTAATTTGAAGGTTACAATAGCTTAATTCCGTATGAAAATTTAGGGTATTATCAGAAACCTAAAAGGTGCGGCACATTTAGCTGGGAAAAACCAAGCATTGTAATATATTTTTTCACTTCAGGTTAATTTCTGATTTTTATCAATGAAAAGTCATTTTGATATTGAATA
>Ga0325411_1002272_pt1 | contig 21662 bp, 14 predicted proteins | sample PopdelMetagenome_13_FD_206181 | JGI IMG/M metagenome (GOLD analysis project Ga0325411, IMG submission 206181) | Populus deltoides microbial communities from Bellville, Georgia, United States - Xylem-PdIQD-R4 | ecosystem: Host-associated > Plants > Phyllosphere > Stem > Wood/Secondary xylem...
GAGCTTACAGTATGGCCTATAAAGAAGTGAACTTTGCACAAGAAAGAAGAAGAGGGTGCTCTAGTTTCTTAGTAATTCCTCCATCTTGATGAATACCAAGAGAATATGCGGCTGCTGATGCTATTGTTTGTGGGTGAGTGAGCGAGTTCTAAGCATAAGACCGGAGGTTTAGACTGAAAGATTGATACTGCCAATCAAGAAATTACTTCCTCAAAATTCAAACCACTAGGCCTTAAAAAGAAAGCACTTTTTCGGCCTTGTGACATCCCAACCCAACCCATTAGCAGTAGCAGCACATAGCCCTTTTCTTTAATCCCGCGCAAAGCAAATCCCTTTATTTATTTTTTTAGGGATAATTACATTTATTACTACACCACTAGAGTATCGGAAGTTTTTTTTTTCACGTAAGAAAAAAATTGTTCTAAGCGTTGATAATATATTTTTTAATAAAAAAATTAACTATTAATTCAAAATATAATTTTTATTTGGCAAATTTTTTTTTAGATATAAAACAATTGGATAATTTAAAAAAAATATTAAAATAACAACATATTGAATTGATATGGATTAAATTATAAATCTACAATTTGAATAATAATTTTATAATGACCTTGTAAAAATTATATTAAAATAAATTATAAAATTATATTTTTAATTAATAAATTTTTTAAAAAAAATAAAAAAAAACAAAAAAAACTAGTTAAGTTTATTAATCTATAATATCTGAGCCATGATTATATACCAAAAAAAAAAAAAAGGAATTTGTGTTGGGTCATCTGTAACTAATGAGACAATAAATCTTACCCTTTTTTTTTTAGCAAAATAATGGTTGTTGCGAAAGAAAACCTTGAACAACAAATTATATATATATATATATATATATATATATATATATATATATATATATATATATATTAAAAGGGCTTAAACGATTTACAACTTCTGCGCATTTATGTTACAAATCAGCATACAAGAAATGATTTTATGTATATAACTTGTCCATCTGGAATATTTGAAGCTTTTTTTTTTTTTTCAATGTGGATGTCCGGATCAGTTTGCGTGTACCTCGACTAATTTCACAGGCCCTGAAGTTAACGATCATGTAAGCATCCAGTGGTCATCATATTAGCAACCACATGGCTCGAATCTGAAAACACATGAATGATTTGAAGCTTTTTCTTACTTTTGAAAAAGATAGATGGATAGGTGTATCATTTATCTAAACGTATGTTGTATGTTTGTATCATCAAAAGGGATTTTTTTTGTGTATCATGTTATCTTTGAGCAATTTGCATGTTTATATTCTTTTGAAAAGGTTCACTTTAGATCCTTACTTTGTATCTAGGATTCTCTTTTCTTTTTCTTTTCTTTTTTTTGCGAGAAGGATTAGTTTGAGCTACAACATCCAAATTGGATCCTTAATTTATTTCTTGATGATGTTTCTACAAAATAGGATCCCTAGGTAGAACAAATAGCACATGTTTTCTGCAGTACCTATGCTTCAGTACAAGTTTTGACTGAACATCTTGTTAGCTGGAAAGTGTGTGCTTCTTTTGGAAGCATTTTTGCAGACAGCATTGAATTTTTTGTTGTCTTGCAGGATAAAAAAAATGCAGGCTCCCAAAAGGGATATGATTCTTTTGCCAATACTCCCCAGGAGGCTTATCCTTTGGACAGGATTATTCTCAGCGGAGAGTGGGATTTCCTCGAAGATATTTATAGGAGTTTGCAAGTAGGAGAAGTAGCAAGCAATGCTTACCCAACTTTTGCTTGCAACAAGATCCATAAATTGCTAGAGATTATTGTAAAATGGCATATTTTTGCCACCATGTTGATGAAAATTCACTTTGATTATTCTAACTTTTAAAGTTTGAAACTGCACTGTAATAAAATGGTGAATTAGGATTTAGTATTTGAAAAGTTGGAAGTAGAAATTGTGGTTCACTAAGAAAAACTTGTGCGGTTAGATTTTTCCTGATTCATTTTAAATATGATGAAGTTTAAGCAAATTTCACAGAATCTGATTTTAATGTGTGCATAGGATTGTTATGGAATACTCCTCTCAGAAGTAGCATGCTAGATAGCTGATGATTTATCATCGTAGCTAAGTAAATAGCTGGAATTTGTTGTTCTTGATTTTATGATCTCATTTAGCTTTGATCTGAAGAACTATATATACCCTTCCCAATGCTTTATTATTCATGATGTCTTGCATGCACACAAGGTCAATGAAATTTAGATGAAAATTTCTGAATTTCCATAGATAGCTAGTATTCCCATTACCATTATGCTAATAGAGGTTGAAGAAATAGATCTTTCTTAATTCATTATGTTTGACAGTGTGTGCACGCACGCGTACGCATACCATTTGAAAAGAGGATAAGTACAAGTATTTGAAATTTAAACGATAACAAATGATCTTTCTCTATCTTCTTCTGCATATTTCTCATGTGCTTGGTTCTGTTTTGATTGTTCTTGATTTTGCTGAGATTGTTATGTTATTCAATACTCTAACATCCCCCTTCAAACTGTGGGGAAAAAGACAAATACAGAGTTTGTCTCTTAGAAAGCAATACCGATTTGCAGTATGACCTTTTGTAAAGACATCTACAATTTGGTCTTATGTTGAAGTATGCTGGACTTGTATATCATGATTAACCACCTTCTCCCTAACGAAGTGGTAGTCAATTCCGATGTGTTTCATGCGTGAATGAAAAACAGGATTAGAAGCTAATGCAATGGCATTGACATTGTCACACCATAAGCTCGAGGCAGTAGACAACGTGATTTGTAATTCCTAAAGAAGCATGTGAAGCCAGTACAATTCAGCAGGTGTATGAGTCATGCTTCTATATTCAGCCTCTGTGCTAGATCGAGAGACAACACTCTGCTTTTTGCTACACAAGATATAAGATTAGTGCCTAGAAACACGCCATAACAAATGGTGCTCCGCCTATCATCAGGATTGTCTACCCAATCAGAGTCATAGTAGGCATGCATTGTGATTATCCCTAGAGTATAAAGAAGACCAAACTCGATAGTACCTTTTAGATAACGTAAGACATGTTTGACAGCTATCCAGTCTATTTCATACGGAGAGTGAATAAATTGGCATAATTGGTTCACTGAATAGGAAATATCTAGTCTTGTGATTGTGCAGTATTGAATAGCACCTACAACTCTTCAATATTCAATTGGATTCTCTAACAGATCACTAGCAGCAAATGATAACTTAGAACCAAAAGATGATGGATAACGGAGAGGCCTTGCGCCAAGCATATAAGTGCTGTTGAGCATATCAGTGACATACTTAGTCTGTCACAGATGTAAACCATCTTGGTCCTAGAGTGCTTCAACACCAAGAAAGTAGCTCAACTCACCTAAGTCTTTAATTGGAAACACATTCTATAGTTGAGCAATAAAGTAACGGATTGCTTGATTATTGGATCCTGTAATTATTATATCATCAACATATATTAACACAAAAACACGTAAAGTGTCAGAGATATATGTAAACAATGAATAATCCATCTTGGATTCTGAAAAACCAAAATCAATCAGCTGTTGTGAGAGGCGTTTGAACCAAGCTCGAGGAGCTTGTTTAAGGCTATAAAGGGATTTGTGTAGATAACAGACATTATCAGGAAAGGTTTGATTTTCATAACCTTTTGGTTGTTCCATATACACTTCTTCATCTAAAATGTCATGCAGAAAGGCATTGGAAACATCTAACTGCTGGATATTCCATTTGAAAGAGACTGCAAGAGAGAGGATTAACCTTATGGTGGTAGGTTCACTACTAGAGAAAAGGTATCAAAGTAATCAATACCAGGAATTTGTTCAAACCCCTTAGCCACAAGTCTTGCTTTGTAGCGTTTAATACTGCCATCAAGATTTTTTTTAAGCTTATAAACCCATTTGTTTCTAACAACATGTTTGTGTAAAGGTCTAGGATAGAGAGACCATGTTTTATTAGCCATTAACGCATCAAATTCACGTCTTATTGCTGCTTTTCATTGTGGATTAGATATTGCCTTTGTAAAACAAGTGGGTTCAGACTTAAGGACAACACTAGATAAAACATATAGTGGATGTCAGGTAGAATAAAAGGTTTTAAAACTAGAGAATTCTTTAGGTTTAAGATTTCCTATTTTAGATCTGGTAACAATCTGTCTAGGCAGTATTGGAGACATCTCAGGTGAGGAAATAAGGAGGGTAAGATGACTACTAGAATCAGATAGTGACACGTGGTTTATGGAAAAAGGTGTAGGAATTGGTGCTTCAATTGAAGAAGGTGCAGGAATTGGTTTTTCAATTAGGATAGATAACACCGTGTCAGATATTTGCAAGGATGGGCTCTCGGTGTGAGGAGATAGGGGTTGTGGAGAGTTTGTTGGTATAATAGTTGGATTAAAGTGGAAATGTTGTGTATGAGAAATTAAAGGAACTGTATTGGAAGAAATAGTACCTAGAGACTGGTTGCTTGCGGGGTTGGTAAAAGAGTGACGTTTATCCAAGTAAGGGAAAATGTCCTCATCAAAAACAACATGCCTGGAGATAAACACCCTACCTATAGCAAAATCTAAATAACGATAACTTTTTTGTTGATTTGAGTACCCTAAGAAAACACATTATTTGCTTCTGAATGCTAACTTATGATCTTCATATGGTCTGAAATAAAGGTAGCATACACAACCAAAGGTGCGCAGGTTAGAGTATCTTGGCATAATTTTGTGGAGTATAAAGTATGATGTTATATTTTTAAGGGCTTTGGTTGGTAAATGATTGATCAAGTATACTAAAGTTAAGAAGACATCTACCCCAAACAGTTTAGAAGGCAAGCTTGTGCTAATAGTGTCAATCCGATGTTTTTGTTCAGCAATACCATTTTATGGGGATGTATAGGGACATGTCAAGCGATGAAAATTCCATGTTCAACCAAAATTTTTTAAAACTCTGTAGATAAGTATTTTCCACCATTATCATATTGTAGTTGTTGAATTATACAAGAGAATAGATTTTCAACAAGAGCTTTAAATTATTGAAATATGGAAAAGACATCACTTTTGAAATGCATAGGATACATCTATGTAAAACGACTGAAATCATCAACAAATAAAACATAATATCAACATCCCTCAACTGAAGGAACAGGAGATATCCAGACATCAATATGAATCAAGCTTAAAGGTTTAGCTGATTGTCTTTAAGAATCACTAAAAGGTAACTTTTTAGTTTTCCCTAACTAGCAGGAAGAAATACTAGACTTGCTAGTTGATTCTTTTATTTGCAGGAAAGAAGATAAATAGTCTAAAGTGGAGTTGGAAAGATGACCAAGGCGTTTATACCATTGATCCCCGGTGGCTTTTGTCCCTAATTTAGAAGTAAGACAACAAAAGTTGTTGGCACAACTCTTATTCCCATTGATTGGATATAGGCCATTCTCAACCAGCCCTTGGAGCAACAGTTGTCTAGTCTTGTTTTCCTTGACAAAAAAATTAGTTCCAGTTTGTATAAAGTAACAATTATTATCTAGGCAGAATTGATTAATGGATAAAAGATTAGATGCAGCTTGAGGACAATACAAGACATTATTTAGATGAAAGGAATTATGTGATGTATTTAAAAATGAAGAACTAGTGTTTTGAATCATTAAACCTGAACCATTGCCTACTTGGACAGTATCCATACCATCATAAGGCTGCAGAGCTGTTAAATCTGTTACATTAGCAATAATGTGAGCGTTAGCCCCATTATCGACATACCAAGTTTTTTGCTCAAAAGTATTATTTGATTCAGCAGTCATTGCTGCCAATTCAGAAAGAGGCCTTCTGCCTTAGAAAGAAAAATTAAAATGCTAAAAACAATGCAACGCAATGTGACCATATTTGTCACAGATCTGACATTGTGGTCTGTCATATAAAGCTACACGATCACAATGGGATTGAAGTTTTGAAGTTCCTCGAGCTTGTGTTGATGCAGAAGCTTGCTGGAATTTTTTAGGAATAGTTGCAAGTTTCCTTTTTGGATAATTAGATGTTTTTGCAGCAAAGGCAAAATTATGATTTTGGATTGTATTTGAAGCTTCAAGTAATGTTTCAAAACTTAGAAGTTCATATTGAAAATCATCTAAAGACAAGTCTTTATCTCTGCAAGCAAAATTATAGGATGCGATAAAGGTTGTAAAGGTGGGATAAAGTTCTCCAATTAAAAAGGTAATGAAGTCTTGATCATCTATAGGTTTGCCTGCAGCAGCAAGTTGGTTAGCCAATTGTTTAGCATCTTCAAGAAATGCAGAACATGGTCAATTGCCTTGAACAAGGGTCTAAAGTTGTCTCTTAAGAAGAGCAATACGGGGCCTTGAGGTAGATGGGAATCTTGCTTGAAGAGAGTCTCAAACTTGTTTAGAAGTCTTTAGATTAAAGACAGTAGAAACTAACTTCTCAAAAATAGAAGCTAGTAACCAGCTGAGAACACAATTGTCCTTTTAAAACCAAATTGCATAGGCTGGATTAGAAGAGTCATCTGGAAGAGTTTTGGTTGGTGGCTCTTCAGAACCATCAATCATACCATTCAAATCATGAATGCGAAGAAAAACTTGAAATTGAACACTCCATGGTAGGTAATTATGTCCTTCAAGTCTTTGGTTGAATGGTTGCGAAGTGGATTGAATCTTTTGAGGTGAAGAGAACAAGGGGAGGATTGTGGAATCTGATGAAGTCATGGTTGAGGTGAAGAAATAAGGAAAGAGCGGATTTGTGTTTATGTGCGGAAGTTGTGTAAGATCAGGTGTTAGCCTATTATGGCTCTGATACCATGAAAGAATTCCAGAGAATTATGCTAATAGAGGTTGAAGAAATAGATCTTTCTTAATTCATTATGTTTGACAGTGTGTGTGTGCGCGCGCATACAACTTGAAAAGAGGACAAGTACATGTATTTGAAATTTAAACGATAACAGATTATCTTTCTCTATCTTCTTCTGATATTTCTCTTATGTTTGGTTCTGTTTTGATTGTTCCTGATTTTATTGAGGTTGTTATGCTATTCAATACTCTAACACCCCCCTTCAATTTGTGGGGAAGAAGATAGACACCGAGTTAGTCTTTTAGAAAGCAATACTAATTTGCAGTATGACCTTTTGTAAAGACATCTGCAATTTGATCTTGTGTTGAAGTATGCTGGACTTGGATATAAACATTTGCAATTTAGGGTTTTATGCTGGCAGAAAGTGGTAAAGTTTTATGTTGAGATTAATCTCTTTAGTTCTAGGAATAGTTTCAGACTGGACATCAAATTTTCTGACTTGTATCTTGGCAAATATCAACCCTAGTTATGGTTGAGGTGAAGATAACATAATACAATTTTAACATTTGTTCTATGAAACTTTCAATGTATAATGCACCATTCAGTATTGACTGTTGTGATAGAAACTCTTTAATTCACTAGCCTCCCTTGATCATTTGAGAATTGTAGTTCGTTACTCTAGTCTTATTAAAGTGTAGTCCTCTTTACCAAAGCCATTTGGGAGTGTTTGAAGATATATTTAGGCATTGTTAATGTTGTGCTCCTATGTTTAGTATTGTGATAGTTTTTATAGTTACAGTTTAAAAGACAGATGTAAAAAGAGTTATAAATTATTGTTTTTTCTATTACCAAGATTTCATGAAAGAGTTTTTAGTAAGATTTATATAAAATTAAATATTAAAACATAATTTGGTTAACATATAAACCACAGTTTTAGAATGTGGGATCTATTGAATTTGGTGGTCTAGCCATACATTCATAATAAGCATTCCAAAATTGATTTTGTGTTGATTTGCAACCTAAGTTAAGTCATCGCTTTTATCAACAACTTTTGACAAAAAAGAAGAAGAAAAGAATTGTTGTTTTATTGACAGACTAAAATACCTTTATCATCTTCCCAATTAGCCTCTTCTTCTTATGTGTTTCCTTGAGTGATGTTTGGATTTACCTACCTTGTTGCTTTGCTTTTCTTTTGTTTTGAGATTGATGATTTAAGGTCATATCTCAATTGTTCTCTCCAAATGAAAATCTTTACCCAAAAATTGAGTCTGCAAACTTTATATGGGCAAAAATTACCTTTATCTTCTTTCAAGATCCCTAATATCCTTCCATTAAATCTACTTTATTTTTATCTTTTTGTCTTCTATGTTGACAAACCACTGTAATTTACATCAATAAATCTTAGTAAGTTAGCCCTGACAATCTTTTGTTCCTATTTTCAGTCCTTGTATGTTAGATGTCATGTAACTCTTTCTCAAGCGAAAATCATCACCTTCTTTATTATTAAGTTAAAGCTTTTTATTTTTTTTCTTATTGTAGGAACAAAAATTATAGCCTGCTAATTCTTGGGGTTCAACAATAAGACAAAAACCCAGATCGTAACTGTAAACAGTAAATGGGGATTACCATTAAGGTAATCCAATTTCACCTCCAAAATCCTCACTTCAAAACTATATGTAGAATGAAATCAATTATGTGATGTTGATGATTACATAGATTACGTAATATCTTTAGGATTCTTTATCTTTGATTGTGTTATTTTTCAATTATGTCTTTAGGTTTTTAGGTAATCTAAGTTGATTTTAAAAAACCTAGAATTCAGAACTATATGTTCATTGAAATTAGTTGTTATTTGCAATGTGAAATGTCTTTGATCACCTGCATGATCAACATTGTGCTACTGCCTTCTTTAAGGTTTAAAAGATAAGTTGTCATCTAATTGATTATCTTGTCATCCATAATCAAACAAATTTTCACTAAACTACAAAGTTCACATAGACATTAACTCAAAACTCATCACCAATTCCACTGTTATTGACTCAGAACAAAATTAAAAAGGAATAATATATTTTAGTATTTCATAATAAACTTCAAAAAAAGAATTACTTTGATTGAAAATCAGATTAAATAATATCATTTTTCATTGAATTGAAGCTCTTAGACTCTCCTATAACAAATTGAATCCATCCCTTGGCATTAACAGCCCTAGTAAAATTGTCAATATTTATCATTATTTGTCTATAAGTTGCTGATACACCATATGAGATTGCTATTTCTTTTTATTGGTTTGGGTACAATATATGTTGTTGTTTTTATCATACTTCTTCTTTTATATGTTTTGTCATGCTTTTTTATTTCTTTGGTTGTAGAGTTACTGTTTATTCTTTATCATGCTGCTAATTTTATTTGTTATTATTTTCATTTGATGAAAATTTCAAACAACATTTCACTACTTTTTCGAACATGATATGTCACAACTCTTTTTTTTTTCTTAGGCAGTAATATTTATGTTTGTCACTAGCTTAATACTTCTTTTTTGTGTTATGCTACTTTGTTTCAACCTTCCACATGCCTATTATGTTTTTTTTTTCATATTATCTATTAATAACACTTTATTTATACATTACTATCCTCAAAAGTTTTTTACCCATATGTATATGCTTATTATTAATGATTACATTATACCTAGGACATTAATTGTTTAATTGTATGCTTAGAAAAAACATATAAAGGATATTGAAGGTTCTTATGGTCAAGATAAAACATATTAGACTAGAGAGATGGTGCATACTTTCTGTGACATATCTATTAAGAAGGTTCTCAAGGTCAATATAAAGAGTATTGGACTAGAGAGATGGTGCACACTTTCTATAACATATGTATCAAGGCTTTTGAGAAAGGTATAAGACCAAACATGCATTTTGACAAAGCTGGATGGAAATTCATTATAACTACCTTTAAAGACCAGACTGGGCATGCATTCATAAAAAGCACAATTAAAGAATAAATTAGATAGAATGAAAAAAGATTGGAGGATATGGAAAAACTTAATATCTGAAATTGAAGTTGGTTAGAGTAGTAAATTAGGGATAATTTTTGTAACTAATGAGTGGTGGAAATCCAAAATTCATGTAAGTTTAGTGTTAATTTAGCTTTGCAATTATATTAGTCTGGTTTAAGTTTTTCTTTCATTTGTTTTGATTTATTAATTGCATTTATTTTCTCTATTGTAGGAAAATAAAATGAGATAAAAAGTTTAGGCATTGTGGTATTGAGCCATCATGTGTTGCAAATATGACATTATATTTACCAACATTGTTGCAACTGGACAATTTGCTTGGGTTCCATCTCAAGGAAATTTATTTGATGAAGATGAAGTTAGGGTGGATGGATTAAGAAATACTAAAAATGAGATTTCAATCTTAAGGAAGGAAGTGGTGATTTAGAGGAGAATAGTTTACCCGATTTTATTGATGATGTGAGTAAAATGGTTGCTTGTGTTAATGTTGCAAATAGTAGTGGCAACTGCAATAGTGGTGGGAAGAGGAAAGTCACTTAATAATCTACATATATAAGTGAAAGAAAGAAAGAAAGAGGGGTTCTGGAATGGGAGCGGGAGCGTAATTTTTTTCACACTTGGATCAATTGGTTAATAGCGTGTCTAGTATGAATGATTGCACATTCACTTTTAGGGATAGGAAAGGATGTAACATATAAGAGGTCATGCAAGAGTTTCACTCCATTAATGGTGTTGATTTTGGCAACAAGGTGTACATCTTTGCAACTAAGTTTTTCTTAGTAAGAAGAAAAAGAGAAATGTGGGAAACAATGGGAAATATAGAAAGAAAATTCTCTTGATTAAAATTAAAGTTTGAAAAAAGATCAAACCCTATACCCTGAGGTTAAGTTCAATCTTTTTATCTTAGTTAAATCATATTAATTTTTTTTAATAATATTTGACTTATCTTAAATTAAAAAAAAAATAACTTTTATGCATTTAACATTGTTCAACATTCTTGTGTTTTGATTGTTGTTCCTATTTCAATTTTGTTTGTGTTAGAGAAGTAATTACAATTTCTTTTCATGCTATAAATTGTATTATTTGTGTATGTGTAAAATTTTTCATAAACCATATATTAATTTTAATTGATATATATCAAAAACAGTTTGGATGATGCTTGTTACTTCTATCTATTGCTTGCCAATATTATGATAGACATGGCTACCATGTTGTTGATGATTTTGAAATTCCTCTATTATTGTTTTATTGCTAGACATGCAATATATTTTTATTTCAAATATAGACAATGTAGTATTGTGTAAACTATATCTAGTAATGATGTTTGTTTCAAATCTAGTATGTGTGGTAGAACTTCTTCACATAACTTAAGATTGATCGTATATATTGTAAGTGTAGTGGTATTAACTTGGATTATTATTCTATGAGAAGTTTAAGTGAGAATAGTTAGGTTTAAAAGTTTGTTTGGAATTGCAACAACTAATGATTAAACTTTGTTTCAACATATTGACACACTCTTATATAATTCATTATTTTCTAAAAGGTTTAGATATCACTTTCAAATATATTCTTTCATATTCATGAGTTAAAAATTTTATAGTCATAGTATTAAATAAGTTGTGTAGCATTTGTTTTAAGATACATGTATAAGTAACGCCTTTTGTTTTTTAAATTGTAATAGGCATAACAATTATTGAATTCCATGATTTTTGCTTGTTTATTATTGGTCAAAGATATATGTTAAAAAGCTATATTTTGCAAATGAATATGGAGTTTGTTTGTGAGTTTCTTTAAGTAATTAATTTTTTTATATTGTTGTAATGTTAGAGTAATAAGTTGACGAAATATGATTGTTAAATTAAATTTGTACCCACCTCTATAAAGCAATTTTGTTATATTTATTATTGAACATGTAACATTTTTAGAAATGTTACAATCTTGTTTAAAAAAAGGGAAATCGTGTTCTTATCCAAAACCAAACCAGCGGATGTAAATGCTAAATTACTTAGAAATCAAACAAACAAATTCATAAGACCTTAAATTTCCTGTCCGAGACAATGACTCATTATGACCTTACACTTTAAAAGTGATATCTTGTTTTGTTTTGAATAATTACATTTATCATGTCCACCGATTAATAAATATTGAATTAACAATACATCATTATGTTAAAACATGTATTCAAATTAATAAACATATTGCATTTTATGATTTGTATTTGACTCTTAAGATTTATACTTTATGCTCAGCCACCCTCTCTTAATATCTTGAAAGCATGTGATAAGTATATGATTTATGTCTTTTTATGCCTTAAGTAAATTATTACATGCTAAGTGAATTACTTTTAATATTGCCTTTAATGGATGGTTCGGAAAAAAAAAATCATTTAGAGGTTTTAGGTTCAAGTCTCACCATTAATTTTTTGAAAAGGTGATATATTTATTGTGGTAGGTGTCTATAGTACAACTCAACAACAACATGAAACTACTGATCAAATAAGAGTTAATTTCACTAGAAAAAATATTTTTCATTATAGATATGTACCCATAATGGCTTAATGATCTATTTGATAGGGATTATGATAATGTAATGAATTATGTTATTGAATATGTTTCATATGATGGTGGGGGAAATTATAGTGGTGATGCTAAAAATACAAATGATGATGACGACGACGACAATGAAAACGATGATGTTAAGAAAGGTGAGCCATTTTGACTAAGAGAGTATGATCGTCGTAAACTAGTATTATGCATAGTCAAAGCTCTCACTATGTATTATAATATTTATATTTATAAAAAAAAACTTGTATGGTTTCTTACAAAACATGAATGTGATGTTGAACTGAATTTTACATGGGTATTGGAAACATTGTGTTAATATGTTTAGGATGGATACATCGACATTTTAAAGTCTTTGTTTTGATTTATAAACCCAATATGAATTAAAACCATCAAGAAGGATGAGTGTTATTGAAAAGGTCGACATGTTTCTTTATACATTAGCATTAGATGCTTCAAATAGAGAGGTTAATAAGAGATTTTAACATTCTGGTGAAACTATTAGTAAATATTTTAATGAAGTTTTGTGATCAGTGTGTTTACTAGTAGTAGAAATCATCAAACCACAAGACTCGATATTTTCAAACACACCATGAGAAATCATCATGAATCCATGAGATATACCTCATTTCAGAGTAACTTTAATATAGTTTTATGCATAAATAATATTGATTAGTATTTGGTATGAATTCCAGCTTGTTACATTCAAAATGATGTTTTTTGCTTCTTGTTTTTGTTGTAGAATTGTATTGGATCTATCGATGACATATATATGTGTGCGTGTGTATCATCAAAAAATCAAATGTCATTTATTGACAGAAAAAATATATCGACACAAAATTTAATGGTTTCATGTAACTTTTACATGCAGTATGCAATTGTTTAGGCTGGATGAGAAGGTAGCACATATGATACGAGAATTTTTCTTGAGGCGATTGCCCTAATATCAAATTTTCAAAGTCACTAGAAAGTATTGGGGAAAAAACAAAGTAAATGTTATTATATTTAGACAAGTTAATTTTTCAGTAAGTAATGGGGATTAAGTTACAAAGAAACATTTTGTTATTGCAGGGAAGTATTGCAATGTCAATTTTGGATATCCAAATGAGTACGATCTCTTAAGGCTATATAGAGGTGAGAGATATCATCTTCAAGAATTTAATTGACGAGGCCAACCACAAAGTCAAGAAGAAATATTCAATTGTGTTCATACATTGTGTAGTAGAATGTACATTTGGAGTATGAAAAAAAAAAAGATGGAGAATTTTGTAGAACATGCATGTGTTTCCTTACAAAACACAAGTTCAGATTGTTGTGGTATCCATGGAACTTCATAATTATATTAGAAGGAAGTTGCAGCAAGATGTGTGGCATTTACCGAGTTTGATCGCAGTCCTAATTTTGTTCCTGATAATATTTTAATCGATGTGGTTCCACATTCACAAACTCATGGAAACTAGAGGTCTTCACATATGGATTATGTTCGAGATGGTAGTGAAGCAAATTTAATGGGCAAGAAAACCAAATTTTTTTTATTGTTATTTTTCCAATGTATTAATAATACAATGCAAAATAAGAAATTAATTCGTATCCTTTTTGGTGATTTTATTTACAACCACAATTTTAACGAAAGACATATTAAATCAAACCAACCACAACTAAAAGTGATTTTATAAACTTACTTTTTTCAAACCACAACCACAAAAGCTACCACAATACCAAACACACAAGTCTTTATTTCTTTTTCTAATTTTTGACATTGTTATGATTAGTACAAGGAGATAGATATAGACATTATTGAAGGAGCAATGTACTTTAGAGTTGAGGGAACACATGTCTTTTGCCTTATGAAAAATCAATTCAGTACTTGTCTTCATGGAATGTAATAAGCAAGGATGCTAACATTGCAAGTTGACTCGTAAAATCATATGATTTTACGAGTCGACATATATTTATTGTGCAAAATCATGTAAAAATTGAAAAATAATAAAATTGGACTAAAATAATGTAAAATCAAGTAAAATCATGATTTTACAATAATTTCAAATTTCAAATTCTTATCTTTCTCATTACATACCCTTGTGTTTACTCACTAACACACAAGCCTTGCAAGTGCTTGTATCCATGGATTCTTTTTTTAATCAATAGTGATAGGATGAAGGAAATATAGTCTTACTTAAACCTTACCTAACAAATAAAAAATTATCTATTATAGGAGAGGACTTTTAAATTTTGTATTTTATAAGGATATCTTTATGGTTATGAGTGACTGACCATACTTTGAAGTTTGACCCACTAGGTGCTTATGCCTAATACCAAAGTCTTTTAAAGCTTTATGATTTTTTCATAGAAAATCTCATAACTTGTCTAAGATATGATCTAACAATGAAACAGGCTTCAAGATAAAAAAAAAAAAAAAAAACAATCCTACTTTGAAAATTTTGATTTATTCGTTTTAGTTCATACAAAGTCTACAATTCTTTATCAATCTATTTGTTGAGATTCATAATGTGACAACAAAGATCATAAACTTATAAAAATATTACAATATCTAAAAGAAAACATAACAATATCTAAAATTAATGTATTATTCAACAAGACAAAAGACATCATATAAGCTAAAATTATCATTACAGATGGTCATGCATTTAGAGGGAGCATTGGAACTAATGTTGGCCAATAAGATAGCATAGTTGTGAAGATAATTGTTTTCAATATTTTCTCATAAACACATAGTCTTACCAACCATTTCTAAATTTTTTTATTAGATCTTGCTTGGTATTTATTATGCAAGAACAAGTACAGTACATCTTTATTGATGAAATTGGTTATTGTTTGTATGAAAAAAATTATTTAAATTTTTATGATTTTATGATCTGATTTATAATCCAAGTTTATATTGATGTGTGGTTTGACAACCTTGCTAATAATTAATTTTTTGTCTCATGCAAGGAAAACATTCTTTAAATAATGTTGGATAATTACATTGAGTCGTTTTGGTTTCTAGCAGAGTAAGAAATATATGATAAAATAACATAGAGCAAATGTTTTTAGAAAATAGCACAGTTAAGAGAGTTGCAGATGACATTTGTGATTCTCGAGTCGCAAGTATGATATGCGACTCTCTCAAATTATAAAATTGATGGAAACATGACTCAATAAAGAAAGATAGGAGAGCAGAGAGAGATTGAAACTCTGATGATGACACTACTGGTACCGTTGAAAAGATCTTGACGGGATGAATCCAATGACATTAAGAAAAGTCATCAATGGTGACCGGAGTGGGCCACATGAACGACTCAAAGGCAAGTAAGCCTTGACACCTTTGAACAACTCATGTAACCCACTTCGTTCACCGTTTATAACCTTATTTGATGTTGTTGGATTTGTCTCGTCAAGATTTTTTCAATGGTACCAGTGGTGTCATCATTAGAGTTTCAATTTGCTTCTAGAGTTATTTTCTTTCTTTGTTTTCACCTTTTTTCCGTGGACTAGAGGTGTCAAGACTCACTTGTCTCTGGACTATTTGTGTGGCCTTTTCCGGTCACCGTTTGTAACATTCTTTGGTATTGTTAAATTTATCTTATCAATATATTTTCAATGGTATTGATGATGTTATAATCGAAGTTTTAATATGTCTCTAGAGTCTTTTTCTTTCTTTTTTTTTTCTTTCTCCTTCTCTTTTTATTAAATCATGTGTCTAATAATTTTATAATATGAGTGCGTCTTGCAAATCATAGAAGTCATCTATGACTTCTCAATTGTATTATATCTCTAAATATTTTTTATAATATATTATTTTATTATTTTTTTTAAACTATACTAAAAACCAGAAGGACTCTATTTACATTTATACGTGTCCCCTGCATGACCGCATTGCATCGGTCTTTGTTCATTTAGTAAATATATAACTGACTCCTTTATTTGTATGTTATTTATGTTTGAAAATTTATAACTTAAACTTTTGTTGATTTCTCCATTAAAAATCCAGCTTACTCCCTATATTGGCTTTTCTCTCAAAGCCTATAACCACATATTATTTAATAAATAATACCGTGGGTGGTTCTAATGTGTGTTTGGTATTGTGGTAGCTTTTGTAGTTGTGATTTGAAAAAAAATTATTTTATAAAAATTACTTTTAGTTGAGGTTGGTTTGATATATATATATATATATTGTAAAAACTGTGGTTGAAATTAAGATTGAATAAAAAGTAATTTAATGTGTTTGGTTAAACATACTTTTCAAATTGAGGTTATAAAATAACTAAAAAAGATATATATTAATATTGATGATTTTTAATTTAAATATTGTAGATTTAACTACCAATATTACATCATTAAATAAATAATATTTTATATCAAATATTTTTTATTATTCCATTAACTTATCTACAATTTCTCACGTATGAAATTCATCCGATAAGGACTACAGTTTTCATGGTTTTTTGAGCGTGCAACAAAATCAGGTAAAATATCATCAGAAACAAAATTAAAATTGCGATCAAATTCTGCAAATGCTACGTTATCATACGATCTCCTTTCAATTTATGTAGTGTTATTGAATAATATTAAATACTAGTTTTTGAGTAAAACATAATTTAAAAAAATTGAATTTTTTTTTCGGGTCAGACGCGATCCAATGAATTTTTTTTGAGTGAAGTCACTGTTCACGTTAACAGTAACTCGTGAATTAATTCATACGTGAACAGTGCCAAGTGAATTAATCCACTTGGCAGTGTTCACTTCTTGAAGTGAACACTGTGCGGAGTGAATTAATTCACTCTGCATATATAGTAACAGGTAAGCAATGAAAAGTGAAAATCAATAATTTTTTATTTAATTAAAACAAGTGGTACGAACTCAATATTTAGTGGGATCCATCTCCAAAATCTGCGTTCAAATATTTATCAAACTACTATAAATTGGGGTTGGAACAAAACATAGTTCTGACTATAATATCAAACGGATTGGCAGATTGAAACTAATAAATTATTCATTTTTAGATTTAAAAAATATATTTAGTTAATGCTAAATTGTTAAACGAAGTCATTTAAAAATTTAAAATTATTTTCTAACATATTTTAAATCATTAATATTAACCTGTTATAGTAGATTTACCTAATACATAGGGTTATAATGAATTTATTATTTCAAAACCATAAACAATAGCGTTAAGAATTAAGTAACAAGTTATAGTAGTTAATTTTAAGCTCGTGGGATTAGTCGAGGTATATGTAAACTGGTCCGGACACCTATATTAATTTAAAAAAAAGAATTAAGTAACAAGTTTGCAAAGATGAAAGACTGATATGTTATCAAATCAAATATTTAGGGACTAAAGAATAATTAAAAACACAAGGAAAGCAAAGCATTTTTCCACATATTCTCTCTTTCCCCCTCCCCCAGAAAAGAAACATGAGAGAACAGGAAAAATGAAAATAAAATCTGGTAGCAAGGGAGGCCTAGCTGAAAACTCATCATTGTTTCAGTATTTCAACTGGTAAGCTCATCAAACCTTCAATCCTTTCTTTGACAACATGGGATTATTTTTTTTTTCATTGTATAGAGAGAGGGTCTGAAGATCATATATGTGATTTCTGTTATTTTGTATAGAGGAGATAGGTCGTTCATGCTTATTGAAGAACAACAGTAGAGAGGAGAAGCATAATTCAAGAGAAGCTGAGATGGAGTTGCCTTAGATCCAGGAGAACAAGTTTTACGTGGAAAAGGTCTGACCTTTATAAGATTTTTCTTGTGATTATTTGGAGAGGTGGTTTACTCCTTTCTTGGCTGTTTAATTCCCATCACCAGTAATCTTTCTTTCTATTTCTTGGGTTTAAGTGTGAAGTCTTGATCTTGATTTTTAGGGTTGGTGGAAATAGGATTTTGTTATCGAGGTAAAAAAAAAATGAAGAATTTGATTAGCTATGGAGTTGTAGGATAACTGGAGTAAGAATTAGAGAGTCAGATCCATTATTTCTCACCAGATCTGATCTGCTTAGGTTCCTTGATTTGATTTCTGCATGTCTTTTTTTGTGGAAAAAAGATTGATGGGTCATTGAGATTTCATTTGATGGAACAAGTGTTGTTAGAATTTCCTAGCTTTATCGGATGTTCAGAGGTGGAAGGAGATGAAGAGGATGAGAATCGGTAGATTGTGTGAGAATTAGGTGTATTCTTTGAGTTGTAACTTTTAATTAAACATATAGACAGAGGACTTGATGGAAGAGATGTCTCCAGCACTTGCAATGACGCTTAGTTTAGGCAATTCAATGTGCGATAACTCAGGGATTGCAACCCATGTAGAAATTACACGGCTAAAGCTTGTAACAGGGACTGCAAGCTTGCTGTCTGATTCTGGAAAGGTGGTCTCCCAGGAGTCGCTTTCTGGGGGAGCTGAAAGTTGTAGTCATGCTAAGAATGAGCTGAACTTGACCACCATGACAACACCGGATGATGGTGGCGATGGAGAAACTGTTTTGCTGAATATGTTGCTTGAGAATGAAAATGGTTCCATAACTAGTGATGCTGTGATCCAGGAAACTGAGGAAGATGAAGTTTTGTCAGTGGTGGAAGACAGTAATGGAATTATCCCTAAGGGGATATTGGTATTGAATGCAGCATCCGAAATAAGCTTACCAAAGTCTGTTAAAATGGAAAATACCAAAATTATTGCTAAGGCTATTATTGTGGAGTCAACAAATGAGGTGCAGGTGCCTACGGCAAAACTCCTTATTGGAGCAGTCAGCCCAAATGCAGAAATCTCTGATGGATCTGACATAAAGGCATCAGCGGTGCTTCTTAAGTTGCCTAGTGAGAAGAATCTCATTGGAGGACCTACCCGGAGTGTTTTTGAGCTTGATTGCATTCCTCTTTGGGGTTCTGTATCTATATGTGGAAGAAGATCAGAAATGGAAGATGCTGTTGCAGCTGTTCCTCGATTTGCAAAAGTTCCTATCAAGATGCTCATTGGTGATCGTGTTGTTGATGGCATCAGCGAGAGTCTGACACACCTAACGAGTCATTTTTATGGTGTTTATGATGGCCATGGGGGAGCACAGGTATATCTATAAAGCTAGATATTTGTTTTCCTCCCTTCATATATGATTAGTTCCAAATCTATGTGGGATTTATTGAGGTATATTACCAAGCTGTATGATTTTTGGAGGATTTGGAAAGAATTGTTAGTTGAGCATGTGTAATTAGATTGATGTATTTTTGTTTTGATACCTCATGCATATATAGAATCCTAGCATCTCGTTTTCAGCACTACTTGTTCTTAGCTAATCTTTTCAATTCTTTACCTATTCAAATGACTTATTATTGGCAACATTGTTTTACTTCAGTCTGCAGCGCACATTTGTGTTGCAAATAATTGAAGAAATGACTTTAATTCGTGCATATTTAAAACACATTCCATTGGTTTAATACTTGAGGTACTCTATAAGGTGAATAATTGCTCAGTATTGGATATGTGAGCATGATTCGGAGGGGTCTCATGCAGGTTGCTAATTATTGTCGTGACCGAATCCATTTGGCCTTGGCTGAAGAGTTTGGAAACATTAAAAACAATTCAAATGATGGGATTATCTGGGGAGATCAACAGCTGCAATGGGAGAAAGCTTTCAGGAGCTGCTTTCTTAAGGTTGATGATGAGATTGGAGGAAAGAGCATTAGAGGCATCATTGAAGGTGATGGAAATGCTTCTATTTCCAGTTCTGAGCCCATAGCGCCAGAAACAGTTGGATCTACAGCTGTAGTTGCCTTGGTCTGCTCATCCCACATCATAGTTGCAAACTGTGGAGATTCAAGGGCAGTACTTTGTCGTGGAAAAGAACCAATGGCATTATCAGTGGATCACAAAGTAAGACATGTTCTTTATATGAATAAGAACAAAAAACTGTCTAGATAACAATGTTTCCCCCTATCATTTCCAGCCAAACAGGGAAGATGAATATGCCAGGATTGAGGCATCTGGAGGCAAGGTGATACAGTGGAATGGACATCGTGTCTTTGGTGTTCTTGCAATGTCGAGGTCGATTGGTAGGTGTACCAAACTTTTAGCATGGATGTAAAACCTGCTTAAATTGAAACAATTATGAGAGCTTGCTTATTCCCATGGTTCAATTACTTAATCCTAAGGTCCAAGTTCATACCAGCTTGCTTTATCAACTATACAAATCAAATTTTAGAAGTTCCTTTTATTTTCCTTATTAGAACATTGAATGGCAATTTGTTTACAGTCATTATGTTTTGCCATTGATGCTTTAGCATTATATTTAACAATATTTGAAGATATCATGAGGAAGTTATAATCAAGCGTGGCTCTTGCCTAATCATTTTTATCTAACAGGTGATAGATATTTAAAACCATGGATAATTCCCGATCCAGAAGTCATGTTTCTTCCTCGTGTGAAAGATGATGAATGCCTCATTTTAGCGAGTGATGGGTTATGGGATGTTATTACAAATGAGGAAGCCTGTGAAGTGGCACGAAGGCGGATTCTGCTATGGCACAAAAAGAATGGGGTTGCTTCTCTTCTTGAAAGGGGCAAGGTTATAGATCCCGCAGCCCAAGCAGCAGCTGATTACCTTTCGATGCTTGCCCTCCAGAAGGGAAGCAAGGATAATATCTCTGTGATTGTGGTGGACTTGAAAGGTCAAAGGAAGTTCAAGAGCAAATCTTAAGCAAGGTTCACTCTGTCATCTAGTTCAAGTCTGCATACCTATATATTAGAAACGTACATCTTTAAATAATACATAGTTTGGTCCATTCCTTTTTTTCGTGGGCTTAATGTGTGTACTAGAATAGAAACTAGTGTGTACTAAATAGCTATAGTTTATCTGAACTCCATATTTCCTGTGTTTTTGACACGCACTGTGCCAAAGTTATGGTTATGTAAATTTTAGCTGTTGTTCGAGCTGGGTATGGAGTTCCAGTTTTAGATTCATTCTGTTCTGCTCTCGGGTCTCGGTCTGTCTGTCTGAGATTTCTTTCCCATTGGAATGTCTGGTACAAGTTCATATAATCTTAGCAGCTTATGGCCGAAGAAGAAAATTTCTCCTGGAAGGAGAGCTCCATCTGGTGGCAGTGGTTTGTAGTTCTGTGGTTTATTGACTTCAGTTTTAAAACTGTGATTCGACTTGTTGATATGATCTAAGGCTAATTAACTGCTCGGAAACGTGTATTTTTTTATAAGATAAATTTTTATTTTTTTAAATATTTTTATATCATTTTTAATTTTTGCTAATATTAAAAATAATTTTAAAAAAATA
>Ga0325411_1002274_pt1 | contig 21653 bp, 6 predicted proteins | sample PopdelMetagenome_13_FD_206181 | JGI IMG/M metagenome (GOLD analysis project Ga0325411, IMG submission 206181) | Populus deltoides microbial communities from Bellville, Georgia, United States - Xylem-PdIQD-R4 | ecosystem: Host-associated > Plants > Phyllosphere > Stem > Wood/Secondary xylem...
TTTACTCATTGCTGATATGTAGCTCTTCAAAAGACCAAGGGTGTACAAGTCTTCTGATGCCACAGTTTTCATTTGAAATTGGCATCAAGCTGAATATTGGAGATCATTACATATTTCATTTTCTATACATCATGCATCACAACCTATATAACCTTAACACGATTAGAAAACAATGACACATAAATTGTGATGAAGGGGAGATGAGAACCTGCCCACTCCTGAGCATCTGTAAGATGGGTGACTGCATCGCGATTTGTAGCAATGAAGAGGCATCCAGGATTTTCCCTTATACAGAGTGTTCCATACTGGACTTTGTAGTAGTTGAAATAGCGATCAAATCCAACAACAACTGCCCCAACCTAGAAGCAATGAAGAAACATCTTTAGCAAGCCTAAATTTTGGGAAAGGACGCTACATTGGCTCCTCAATTGCAACTGTGACAAAACAAAACCTAGGGATGTCCAACTCAAGTTGCCTGTCAAGGAATGCTCTATTGAAAGGAAAAGAAAAAAGAAAAGAAATTTACATCCTTATCGTGCTCCATTAGAAACCCAGGCTTCAGTTCTATCTTTTTCCCACCATCTTCCTGTATAAGTGAACAGTACAAAGTAGAAATAACATATTAATCCAAAAAGCTACTGCTAACCGGTCAGTAAGCTAGAAAAATGGCATTAGCAGAAACACAAATTATTGCAAGTTGAATATTTCAAAGCTGAATATTGAAACACGTTGCACAATGTTGAATCACTCGTGGCAATTTCTGGTATCATACTATCAACTAAAAGCTGAATATCTCAGACCATGTATAAAAGATGAAGTGAAATATAATGCAAATTGGAACTCAAACATACTGGCCCGCCGAGGTACTGAAATCCAGCAAGCTCAAGCTCCTTCAAGATGCCATCCTCACCAACCACGTAAACCTAAAAATCATGCCCGGATATCAGTCCACTATCAACCACTACATCTCATAATCTTCACAACTGTAACCACACAATTATAACAAAACCTCATTCTAAGAAATTCATTAAAAAAAACCTTTTTATCTTTTGGGAAATCAATTGACTTCAAATAGGCCGCAGCTGCAAAGGATGATGCGAAAATTTCTTCCTGAAACAATGGGATGGATATAAAGAAGTTGATGAAACAAATCAAAAGAATAGAAAAGAAAGGGTTGTGACTTACTGACCTCACTGACATCAAGACCAAGTGTCTCGAACTTTTTACCATATTGTTTCCTAGACTTTGTTGAGTTGTTTGTAACAAAAACTAGTCTCTTCCCCTGAAACCAACAAAGAAAACCCACAATCTTACAAAAGAAAATAAACACTGACAGCACAAGAAAAGAAGAAGAAAAATGCACTGTCACATAAACTAAATACAAACCCTTGAACGGAGCATATCAAGAGTTTGAGGGACGCCATCGATCAATTTATCTCCTTTCCATATAACTCCTGCAAATCATTCTCCCCTTCATTAGTACATGAAAAGAGAAAAGAACAACTTTTTTTCATTCAAGAAATGAATTGAAAAGAAACTTAAAGGAGAGCGAGAGACACTGACCATCACAATCAAAGATGAAAGTCTCAACAGAGTCAATGAGCTCGTCTGCGTTTTTCAAAGGCTGAGCTGCTGCTGATGCTTTGGTCTTGAAACTCTCCATTCTTGTATTGCGCTTTCTACTCAAGTTCAAATTTTTGTTCCATGTGGTACAGTTTGTGAAATTATGAGAGAGTCCTTTCAGACCCAAGAATTTAGGGATTGTTGGGTTTACTTTGCACAAGATTCGAGATGGAGATGTTGAAGAGGAAGAAGAAACAGCAGACACTGAAACAACTGTCCTGCTTAGCATCTCTGTCTCTGTGTTGTGTTACTTTTCTTTTCTTTTTCGTTCAGGGAAAAAAAATTATTAAATCGTTCGAGCTTCAGCTTTCTGAAAGGGTGGTTAGTTTGTGGCCGTTATGGTTTTGGAGGGTTGTGTGGGTCCGTATGTGCTTTTGGGCCTTGGAGGTTTGGATGACCTGAGGGTTTGGGTGGATGGACTTTGTTCATCATCCAATTTGTGGTCAATGTCTCTATCTATTATTTTTTTTAGGTTATTGTGAAAGTTTTATTTAGGTAACACTAAAAATCCTTTAAGATAATTTTTTTTATTAACATGTATTATTTAAATCGATGAACATAAGATTTTTAACCCGAATCGTTATTTCTAGTAAAAAAAATTATATAATTATTACATCGAGTTTATAAAAAATATCAAATAATATATTCAAATTTTATGCCTGATTAAAATGTAAAAAAAATCATAAATGTAATATAATCATATTTATAATCTATTTAAGAATTTAAAAGGCATTTTAATTGAATTTTTATGAAGAAATTATTATTAGTATTATTATTTTCATGCCATATACATAATAATTGAAACCAAAATTATTAAAATTGAAATAAAAAATTATAATTGTGTTTAAAAACCATGTAAAAAATAAAAAAAGTAAATGAATATAATCAATTTTTTTGGACCAACAAGAAAAAAAACCAGGGGAAAATAAAGGAAAAAAAGATAGAAAAGTGCATGTCATCCATGTTTGTTTGTTTTGTTTTTACCACCTCTCATAGTTTTCTCAAACCTGCAACACCTGAATTTATATAAGTGTGCCAAAAAGCAAGCTACAACACCTAAATTTTTGTATTTTAAATCTTATTGAAGATATGGATTTAAATTCCAAATAAAAATTAAATTCTAAAAAATATATAAAAGCAAATACCCTCTAATTTACTACAGTAATTTTCATTTGAATTGATATTAAAATTAATATTTTAAAAATACCCTTATCAACACCCCCTATTTTTTACAAAATCCCTCACCGTCTCTTTCCTTCTCTTCTTCTAACCCTCGCCGTCTCATCTACCCGAGTTACATGTTATTAGCTTCCTAGTCCCATAAGCAATCTTGCTCTTCAAGTCCATCTTCAGGACTGGATGCTTTCAATTTCAAGATTGAACTTCGATTGAAGCAAGGCACGAGCAGAAAAACCTGTGCGGATCGTGTGAGTGGAGGGAGATAAATTAGAGGCTACAGGCATTAATATCCTGATTCGGATTATAGCGGTGGTGATTCAAAGTGTTTTTTTATTTAAAAACATATTAAAATTAAAAAAAATTATTTTTAACATCAACACATCAAAATAATCTGAAAACATAAAAAAAAATTTAAACAAAAAAAAATAAAAATTTTAGACACGTGGTACTATCATATTTCCAAATACAACCATGCATTATGCTTGTTGTAATGTTTCTTTATCGGTGTGATATTAGATTAATTTTTCATTAATTAAATTCAGATCTTTGCTTGTGAATTGATTTTAATTTTTAGAGTGTTTCGGTAATTTCAAATTTGGATGGTAAATAAATTTATTTCTCATATACTATTTCGACTTAAATTTAAATGAAGGATGCATATAGGTTGGGTTGTGTAAACCCTAGCGAGAGAGACTTGCTTTGATTTCTATAACCCGAACCCGACTCGAGAATACATGACCGTCAAAATTTTTTAAAAATACATTTTTAACACACGTGTATATAGGGAGAGATTTTGTTTTTCTTTTTCCTTTTTTTTTTTCCGACAAGGGGAGGGGAAACTACTGTTCAACTTCACCGTCGTATAGAGAAAAAGGATACTATCGATTTTAACATACCGCGCTCCATTCTTTTTCTGTAAAGCCGAACAACCAGTGCTTATGAGAAACGCAGCTCAGACTTCAAGTTTGCAAGAAACCTTGATTCTTTTGCAGCACACGGGAATGGAAGAAATGGCCTCTGGAACTTCTCAAAGCCTGGCCTGTTTCCAGAGAAGGATCATCACAGAAAAGTTGAAAGCTTGGTAAGGCTTGAGCTTTCCTGCCCTCAAAACTAACAGCGAATGACAGTATCAAGATGGAGTCATCACTAACCTAGTACCTTAGTTCTCAAAATTCTAATTGGCGCTGCTAATCTTAACTGTTCCTGCAGTTTGTTCTTACATTTCATCTTCATGATAGCTTTTATACAATAAATGTAAGACATCAAGGAAATACTAATAGTTAGGAACCTAGAGCAGAACTTGCAATATATACACCTCTTGCGTAATTGACCAATCATTGTCTTCCCCTAATCTCATCGTATAACCAAGAATAATACAAGCAATCAGAGTTGTAAGCGACAGGAATGATAATATTAATGTTAGATCCTGTAGAACTAAAGGATATCGCTTTCAAGGGATTCAAGTTTCTCGCAGAAGTGCTCCAATCCTTCAGGACTGAACCAATTGTCTTTCATCTGCAGTTTAAAGCAAATAACACCCAATCACGAAAACACACGATACTTGCTTCATTTAATAAACGTGCCAGCAACAGGAAAAACCTACAAAATAAGGGTAACCCTCCATGTGAAAGTTCTCGGGAGCATCTTGCACAAACAAATTTATAAAGTAGAGGACATAGTTGCCACATTCTACACCATTTCTCTGTTGTGGCACCTGGAAAATTCCAAAAACATACGTGAGTGAATATCCAAGCAGCTATAAATAGGAAGTTTTCAAGGACCAATGCCAAGTTCACCTTAGGCACCAATAATGGAATCTGAGAAATCATATGCTTGTTTTCAGGCCTGCCCTCTGATTCGTAGATGTCCCATACAAACCTGGAAATGGAGCGCTAACAAATATTTGACTACTATACTCTGGAAAGGAAAAAATTGTTTTCACAAAAGCATAACACATACTTTCTTATGTCTGGTTCAAGCCGCTTAGGACTTGCCATCTCAAGTGAATCCAGTAGCAACATGCATGGTGTTATGTTTTCTGATAGCAAACTCTCACCAAAGTGGCAGAAGATCAAGAGGCTCCAGTGACACCTAAAGAGAACGATTTCAAGCAGTAAAATCGTACGCACTAACACAAAGCAAGATATCAAGTTGACCAGCTAACAGAAATACCTACCAGCGAACAATAGGAACAAGAACATATTTCTTTGAAAAGATGTGTTTCCTCTTGATCCATTCCAGGACTTTCACTCCAGAGGATGCTTCTGTATACATGGTAAACCATAAGCTGTCAAGGTATGCGAAGGACATCTTCTTGTCTTCTGAGAAGCTCTTCCACAAATTTCTACACATTCCAGAGAGATAGCACAGTCAATAAATTTGTAAATCAGTCTACCTTACCAGGATAGGAAAGACCAGCTTACTCCATGTAGCAGTTGAAAGAAACACTATCTAGCTCTTTTTTCAGTTTTGAGACTGCATTATTGCGCTTGAATCTTTTCTTTGATCGCTCACGGCAAGGAATTGTCTGTAAAAAGCATGGGGATGTTAATTTAAAGCTTTCAATCTCTTCAGCTTGTTTTTTGGTCATCCTTGTTCTTCGAGCATGCATACGAGCTTGGATATGCTTCCAACATGTGCGATGTTTTGAAGGTTGATCTGTGCAACCCTCTGTAAAAGCACAACAAGTCAAATTTCACAATTCATCACTCACGCAAAACTTGAGCAAATGGATTGGTAAAAGGCAGAGAATCTAGAATTTCTAAATCCTGTATACAAATTATCATGTAGTTAGAAAACAATAAGACTAGCCTGTTAAAACTATTTCAATCTTTTGACATAGTTATGGCCAGCCTTCCAGTGTTCTCAAAAAAAAAAATATATTTATCGAGAAAAAGGACTTTGTTAAGAAAGCTAAACAAATACCTCGATGGTTTAAGACTAACTATCGTGAGCATGAGAATTTCCAAAGGCTAGCCATGAGCAAAGAACATTATAGTTCATATCCAGTAGAATCAACAAATCATTTGTGGGTTTCTTCTAGTTCTGAGGGTCACAAGCAATTCCACAGTGAAAAACCCATGGTGCAACTTCAACTAATAATCCATGTGCAACTTCAATTAATTTATCTTTTTTTCAAGTCCTGAAGTTCTAGTCCAGTTAAAGCTTCAAGTTTTACTTGTGTTTTAGTGTTGTGGGTGGCCGAGAAGAACACGGATTGCAAACCCATGCTAATCCAGACAACAAAACACTAACTTTTCATACAATTCATGAAAAACAACAGACATCAACAACAAAAATGAAAAATAAAAATTAATAAACATGACTTGGTAGAGCAAAAAAGGAGAGAAACTTTTTGATGGGTAGAAAAATTTTACCAGACTCAAGATCTATTGTAACAACTCCACCACCATGAGGTCTTGTCTTCCTTCCCGTTCTTCGTGTCCTTCCCATTTTAGCTTTTCTATGCTCCGGACCAGCCTCGAGGCCTCTCAGTCATCAGAAGCCCCCCCCTTGCTGGTTGTTGGCTTTTTGTTGAAGAGAAGATAATACTTTTTTGCAATTTTTTTTTTTAAATTATTTATTGCAAGAGAAGTGGGTTTTTTAAAAGATAAACTTCGGTTTGCCCTATCAAGTTTGTTGTTTCTGTCAAATTACACACTTCACTTTGACTGCTACATGCATGTGCTTCCAAATTTCACTCTGTCCGAGAGAGAAAAAATTCATCGATTGACCTCTTTCAATCTTATAAAATTATCGAACTACTAATTTTATTCTTATTTAAAATCCAACTTATTCATAAAAATAATAAATGAGTAACTTTTGATACAGGATTGAAAAAAGAGAGTTACATGAGAGTTAATTCTTGCAAGCCAGTTATAGTTAATTAACAATTTGGCGGAACAGCATGATTGAAACGGACAAATTTGTTTTTTTTAATTAAGTTTTTTATATATATTTTAAATCGTTTTAATATGTTGATCTCAAAAATAATTTTTAAAAATTAAAAAAAAATATTATTTTGATATATTTCGACATGAAAAATACTTTAAAAAGTAACCACAATTATAATGTCAAATAAACCCAAATTATATAGGTTTTTTTTTCTTAAAAATATAATTGAATTTATTTAAAAAAAATCAAACCAAATCAGTTAAATATAAATATGATAGAAAAGCAATGTTGTTCTTACACATAATCTAACCAGACCAGTTTTCCAGATAGTATAAAATGTTTATGGATTTCACTTGTGTGTTCAAAAAAATAACACCAACAAGTGGTTAAGATTTGTTCACGGAATTCGTTCTTATTGTCTCATAATTAGAAACATGCAGGGGCATGGTATGTGCACTGTTGCTTTTTTATTATTTTTTAAGTACAGATGAAGTCAAATATTTCCATAAAAAAAATAACTAAATAAAATTCAGGATAAGTTGTATTTTGGATCCTCGAGTTCAAAAAATATTTTGTCTCGACTGCTTCATGTTTAGTTTATTTTATTTTTAATTTCAAGAAGTAACAAAAACTAATACTTCTTGAAGAAAACATGTTTACACTCAAAGTCCCAGGCTACCAAGATTATAGTTTTTAGATCCAATCTAGTTTAAGGTCTGGATTCTAGATTTTGACTGAGTCGTTCTAGTTAAATTTAAAAAAAAATCAAAAAGATATTGTTTTAGTAAAAAAAATCAATAAGTTGTAATCGGGTCTTGTCAAGTTAACCGGGTTACACCAAGTTTTTTTTCTCTTGTTTTTTTCAACCCGGTCCAATTTTACCTTCAAATTAGCTAAATCCCAGATCGATCCGTCGGACCGAATTTTAAAATTATAATCCAGACAATCAAGACGGTAAAATGATAAATGTGTCATTCCCACAGTAAATTATTGAACCGGCTATGAAAGATAATACATTCTCTCTATAAGACTAGAGTTTGTCATTGTGGGATTAAAGAGAGATAGATGTGTTTTTTTTTTATTATTTTAAAAGTAAATACTTTTGAAAAAAATAATTTTAAAACTAACTTACAATGGATTTTTTGTATTTTTATACTGTTTTTATAACTATAATCAATTTGAATAAAAGTAATATAATCTTTTTATAAATATAAAATATATTTTAAAAATAAAAAATAGCTAGTACATGCAATAAATTGCAATATGTGCACTGATGCATACTGCATGCAATAGAGGGTGAGAAGCGTGAGCGCTTACTAGATGGCATGTACGACGTCTCATGACGACCAAAAACCAACTTGCATAATATAAGCGTGGCGCCAAGATATTCCTCACGGGACGGTTTATGGTGTTGCGATGTGAGTGATATTTTTCCCTTCCCCTCCTACTTTTTTATCTCTTTCCCTTGAAATCACGCTTACCACTAAAAAATACAGAGTTGTCCTCGTAGTTATTGAGATGTCAACTTCTACCACTTTTTTTTTAAATTATTTTCCTGACTCTTCTATGAAATATCGACTTGTTAATTTGTAGTATATTATTTTTTTATTTTAAATCTCATTTTTTTATTTGTTTTAGGTCTTTTTTAATTTCGCAATTCAGTAAAAAAATTGTAGTGGCTTTTTAATTTATTTTTTTGTTTTGATTTCAATTTATATTCTCTTATTTTTTTTTTGTTTTGTATCTTTCTGTGTGATTATTTTTAAAAACAATTTAAAATTTAAAATTTAATTAATTAGAAATTGTGTTTGTCGTTGTTTTTTTTCCCATATAGAGTGCTTTTGGTCCAACAACATAAGTCACGAGCTTGCAAAAGTTAACATGAGTTGAGATTTTTTATTTATTTATTTTTATTCCATCACTTGATGTTGTTTTTTTAAAAAAGATTTTATGATTTTCTTTGTTTTTTTACCGGGTTATTTTTATCTCATAATCTATGTTGTGAGATTAACAAGTTAATTTAGACTAACTTAGGTTATAAGATCATTTTAAAAAATTAAATTTTTTAATATTATTTAATTCAGTCTTGCAGTGGGTCAATATCCAAGAATATTCTAAATACATAGATTTTTATAATATTTTTAAAAATAAGCTTTGGATCAATTTTTATTCCCGATTTAATGGTGTGTTTAAGAATGTGATATAAACTATTTTTTAAAAATTTTGATTTTTTTTTGCATAAAATAAAATATTTTTTATTTTTAAATTATTTTGATATATTTATATTAAAAATAAATTTTTAAAAATAAATTTTTTTTATTATAATATATTTTTAAATAAAAAATATTTTAAATCACCACCCCCGACTCAAACAAACCACGAGACTGGTAGAGCTACATTGCAACTTTTTGCACCTTTTCGAAATTAATAGAGCGATATTGAAAATTTGAAACCATCAAAGTCTAAAGTAGAATAATTGTCAAATTAGAATAAAAGAAACCGCAACCGACACGAGGACACTACTAGTCGTCTTTCCTTCCCACTGAAGCGCAAACTCCTAACTCACCCATGGCCAACCCTCCCTCACCACCGCCGCCGCCGCCGCCTCCACAGCCTTCCGATCCCATCAGAATCGACGGCGCAGATGAAGACGCGGCTCTCTCATCTTCAGCGTACCTAACTCACCAAGAACTCTTAACCCGGCGATCTCGTCGATTAAAGCAACTCGCTCAGATCTTCCGAGCCCACTACTGGACCTTAATGGAAGAGCTCAAAATCAAACACAAAGAGTATTACTGGATACATGGGAAAAGTCCATACAAAGAAGATGAGAAAAACAAGAAAAGAAAGAGAGATCTTAACAGTGATAAAGAGAATTTTGAATGGAATACGAAATTAGGGATTAATGGCAGCGGTGAAGTGGAGGCGGAGGAGAGAGAGGAAGCGGAGGAGAGAGAGGAGGAAGGGGTAAGGAAATGCTCGGCTAGTGGGTGTAAAGCGAAACCGATGGCTTTAACGACGTTCTGTTATACACATATATTATCGGATTCTAAACAAAAGCTTTATAAAGGCTGCGCCTATGTTGTTAAAAGGTATGGTTATTTATTTATTTATTCATTATTTTTGCTTTTGTTTGTTTGAATTTCTTACGGTTTTGCTGTGTTTGGGCTAGTTTAAGTTGTTTACTAGGTTGTGTAAGGTGTTGGACAGTGAGGTAAATATTGTGGATTCTGTACGAGCTGATAATGTATTAATTCGAATAGTATTTTGGCTACAGAGAATGTTAACTACAAGAAAATGATACGAAGATTAGGGTGATTAGGGTTTAAGCGTCCGATCAGTTTCAATTTCCTTATCCTCTGGATGCTTTTTATCTCCTGGATGCTTGTTTTTGTCAATACCTGTAAATACATGTCTAATTGGCTTCACATGATGGTTTTGAGTCTTTGCTTGATTATTTGGAATGTTAAGGATGAGAAACAAATGCAACCATTGTTGAGAAATAAGAGTGACATGATATTTATTGAGAAACGAGAATGACAAGAAAAGTAACTCTACATTTGTGTATGTATGTTATCTTGGAATATAAAAAAGTCAAAAGCCCATCTTAACTAACATGCTATCTGCACGGCCTGCATGTTTTGCTTCACTATGCCTTTTTTTTCTTTTGTGTTTCCCTTGGTCAGCGAACGATGCAGGAAGAGAGAAAGTGCTTTTTTTACATGATTTCTGATCCAGTGGCCTTTATATTTTTCCCTGTTTTCGGTGTTCAAGTGGAATTTTAGTGAGACAGAACTGATAAATTTGTTGCTCATCATATAGGGTTATTGGTGGTTATTTGAACTAAATTTATTCTTCTGGTCAACTTAGGCTGATGATTAAAGATGTATTTCAAATTGTTGATTTTTTTGTTTAATTTGGTGATCTTCCATGCTAGATAGCAATAGTGTCTTGCTTTATAGAATGAAGAATAAAAAGGCGGTGTCTTGGATTTTGCTGTTTCGAAGTAGTATTATTCATTCACTCTCTTTGAAAACCTGTGCACCTTTTCATTGACTGCCCTGTGTAAATGTTTGCGTGCTAGGATATATTTATGAAGATTTTTTTTTATTAAAAGGAGGTCACTGGCAGCATATTCTGTTAATTGTACAGAATATATATGCTATTGATTAAGCCATGGGAAAAATATCTGGCCCTTTTCCCATGGAAACTGGACTTTTTGTCATATATGACCCTTTTGCGTGAACTCATGTGGGTACAACAGTTAAGGTATTGTCTAACGAGTTTGCATCTCTATAAGCAAGTGAAAACCATAATCTGCTTTTGCTGTAATCTAAAGGCATTTTTGTGATGTGAGCAAAGCGCAGGACCTGTTTATTTAAGAATTTCTAAGGGTCTCTGGTTTATTTTCTTTAAGAGTCTAGGATGCAAAGTATAAACCAGAAATTAATGATCATGACAGTTAGGACAACTTTTATGATCAATTATTCTTGGAACATGCGCTTTGGGTATTTGTACCTTTTATGGGAACAAAGTTGAGCTAAAAATTGCTTTAAAACGATGGATTTGATTAGATGTCTAATCATTCTTAGAGAAAGCAATGGTGGCAACTCTGCTCTTCAAAAAATTAGTTATCCTGTTTTTGAGATTTCCTTAAAAAGATTTTCCTGCGTCTTTCTTCTCCTATGCATGCATTTTAATATATAACAAGCATATTAAAAGATTTTGTTGCAATTGCTTGGAAGGAGATTGATTTAGAGGACCTCAAACAAGTCGTGGCTTGGTTTATTGAGTGAGGTGGAAATCACAAGCCAAAAAGGACTGGGAAGGCAGTGTGCTAAATGGTTATGAATATGTTTGTCAACCGAGAGTGCACTTGTAGGAGAGATGTTTTGACATTAAACAGTTTAATTGTACCAACATGTCATTAGGTTCCGGCATAGGACATTGATGTTCTGCTACACACTAATATTGTGTTTTAACGTTTATTTTAAGTTCACACACCATGAAAGCTAGTATGATGTTCGTATTGGCACCATTTATGTCGTTCAGAATACATTGCTACAAGAGGAGTTATGTTGTCATTACCTGTGACTTGCTACTACTTTTTCTTCATTGCAAATATTGCTTTTTCTTTAGCATGATTGGATATTTGTATCCTTACTGTACTCCTGGATATTCAGTGCACAGGGAAGGCGTGTACTTTGTGGGAAACCAGCTCTGATATCAACTGTCCCCTCCCTCTGCCCAATGCATTGTCAAAAGGCTGAAAGACTTGTAGCAAAGGCCTTGAAAAAGGCAGGTCTCAGTGTCTCTTCACCGAGTAAGCTTGCTCCTAAATTGCATGTGATAGTCACGGAGTTTGTCCGCCAAATCCAAACCAAAAGAAGGGCTGCACTGAAGGAAAATGTATCTGAAGATCACATCAAGGAGGATAAAATTTCCCAAGGCTCTTGATTTCAATGTGTATGCCTTAGAGCTGTTGATGAAGGACAAAAATCTGGTAATATCAATGATTGGGAGGGAGCTCAGGACATTGATCATATGCCTTGGAACAAAATACTTTGTGCATATTAGAGGTACTCATTTCTATTTGAGTTCTTTGCACTTCTATAAATATCTCTGTTTAATTTGTATTTTTTTTTAAACAAGAATCAATATATTGGTTCAAGAATCATAGAAACCCCTACACATCACACCTGTTTGAGGAAAATGACTGGTCACTTTTCTGTCGTTTAGTAAGCAATGTTGCTTTGAGTGATGGCTCTAGCTGCTGTATAATTCAGTTTTATGTAATCATCGATATTCTTGCGAAATTTTGTTCCGGAAGCCTCAAAATTGCCTCAAGCTTTGCGTCACTATACTTGTAAGCCCCCGTGAATCCTGAACTCTGTCCCGTTCTCATTATCTTGTAGCTTTTGACCTTGTGAAAGGTTTAAGTGCAATGTGCTATTTGGTAACCTCTGCTCATTTACTTTGCATTTCAAAAGCACGTGTCCCAACAAGCACATTACTTTCAAGTGCTATATATTGTGTTTATAGATAGTACAGTCAGTACTTTGAACCAGCTTTGGTATATCTTCGGAACTAAACAGGAGAAACTGTGTAACTTTGCTGAAATAGGTAATTGCTACACATCAATCCAAGTTACTGAAATAAAACTGAGAAGTTGGTGTTTGTTCAGGATCCCTATGGCTTATTTATTTGCAAGGTTCAGGAATCCTTTAAGTTCATTTGCAAGGGGCATTTTTTACGATGCTTTTGGTTAAAATCTGTTTTCTTTTCAAGTTCATTTGCATGACTTTGTGTCTGCTGGCCTTTTTTTTCTTCTCGATGAACAGTGTTAACAAACTGTTTGTGGACCAAATGGCAGTTTACATCAATTGACACCCAGTTGAAATGGTGCAGTGCCTTTGGTTTTCGAACAAGCCACCTTTGCACACACTGAACTACAAAGTCAATCAAGTGGTAGACATGGTGGTCAACTTCTTGTCTTCCAGTTTTCAACACGGAACTGCCAGCTGTCTGTCATTTGCTTGCAACAACTTGTTGAGAGTTGAGACCCAGTTGAAACCAGTCCAACCCCTAAAATATGAAGCTGTGAATGGGTTTTGTCATAGGCAATGATTCTTGGTTTCTTTTCTTTAGTTGACGTTTTATCGTTTTTGGCTGTAGGTGTTTCGGATGTACATAATACATACGCTTCTGGGATGATTAATTCTGTTTGATGCATCAAAATTCAGGCCTGGCAATCTCTGCGATTGAGGACCGCTGGTGATGTAATTGGAGATGTATATTACATGCAATTAGTAACAAGTAGTGGAGTGGTTATAGTGTATTTGATTGACATTTGAAGAAGTTTTGGGAAGCAGCAATTTTGTATTTCCTTCTTACTTTAATTGTTGATGTTTCATGATATCACATAAATAATGCGTAGATTTGAATAGATTGTGGAACTAAAATTCATTGTTCGGCTCGATATTCTCTCCTTGATTACCTGATGATATGACAGCCATAAAATCCTCAGTGGGTGAGGTTACAGGGCATAAATGATGGACAGAGCGAACGAACACCAGATTTAGTTAAACACTTCTTCCCAGATTGGTGAGAGCCACCAATTTGGTGCAAGAATCCCCTTTGTGAAGGTTGCACCCCCACCAAGGAGTGTATATCCTCTGGTTGCCCTGCACGAGTATCATTCTATACTGCAGTGTCCTCTTTATTTTTATGTAGTATTATTTGTACGTGCTGTGCTTGCTTTATTTATTTATTAATGTTTAGCGTTTTTGTAATTGGAGCTGCCAAAGGAAAGGAGATGGTATGCTATCATACATCACCGTGATGCATGATGACAAGCAATCAGAAGTCTGATCCTGAATGGAATGCTGCGATCCGAAGAACATGGTATTTGATGCTTGGAAGGTCCCCCTGGCATCAGGGTCAGTTTAAACTATACTGGCTAGATATTGCAAATGGGTTGGCTCCTAAACCTTCTAGCTTGAAGCTGCTTTCACTCAACTAATTACTTGGCAGTGATGAAGATAGGATTCAGGAACCCACTGCCTCGGTGCTAGCCTTTGAAACGTATTCCCTTGGGAAGCATGGAGAAACCGAAGATACCTTGTAATTGTCAAAGACAGGGAACAGGAATTTGTATTGCAAGTAACCAGGTCCAGTGATCTGTTAAGGCGTTTATGGCTAGTTTTCATAAATAAACTTTTTTTTATTTTTTTTTATAATTTTTTATATAAAAATATATATTGAAATAGTCTGTATATTTAATTTTTTTTAAAATATTATTTACAACCCGAACATGGGTGGAATAGCTTCTATATATATATATAAAATGAACTAGCTAGGTTCTCATATATCACATTCCCAATTTCGTGGCATGTTTATTTATGAAAAAGGGGTTGAGACAACTTGAGCGGCGAGGATTCATCGAAGAAGTTTTCATTTGAAGTAGCAAATGTCTCGACACATAGAGATTAGTTTTTGATCAGTGTCCTGTAATAAAATAAATAGATACATATGTTTGATTGAAAAATAAAGATAAATATATTTCAGAAAAAAAATTCTGTATTTTTAAAATTAAAAAAAAAAAAAGCATGGAGAGATGTACTCTCAATTCTTACGGTTTAATTTCGCTAGCTTTTCAATTCCAACATCGATCTCCATTCGAGCAGTTGAAAACGATCAAGCTGCCTCTTTCATACGGTGATCATTGCACAAAAGTTGCATTTATTTATAATCAAGGAAATAGTACAGAGATATTAATAGCTGTAATGGTTCGTGGCAATGACTGGCTGGCTGGCTCCTATTCTAGCTGTTCTTGATGATTTGATCAAGAAAAGTGATTCATTCATTAAAGTTACGAGTAAAGAGATACTTATTTCTTAAGTAACGATCTGTGAGCTTCAGAAACCCAGATGCTAAACTGTCCTCGTCACCCATCAACTATACAATTCAATCAATCAAGCTTGAAGAAATTGAAAGGCTAACTGTTCACATTAAAGCCGAAATTGTAGCTGGCAAGCATTAACGAAAGGGTCTCTCTGTTCTTGGTGGTGGCAACATCCAACTTGTGATGAATTGCCCACTCTGTAGAGTCTAAGCAATGCTCCCTCTTCCAGTCCCTCTCTGTCCCCCTATGGCTAATTAATGTGCGAGCCCCACCGCGAGGAGTTCTGAACATGCTGCTGGGTGACTACCGTCGCAGCTTTAACTGCAATAGAAGTGAGTGTTTTTGGTCTCCGAGAAAAAGTTACCTAGGAGAATGGAATTATGACAGTTATGATCAGATGAGCCCTTGTCAGCACTCGTGAAAGGTTGTACTTTGAGTGTTTATATGGGTTGTCCTTTCGTTTTTTGTTTTTTTAAATAAAATTTATTTTTTTTAAACTAATAGTTTTTTTTAGTATTTTTAAATTATTTTTTTATGTTTGTGTAAAAAATAAAAAATATTATATTAAAATAATTTTAAATAAAAAATATTTTTAGAAAGAATTACTTTTACAGTTGTAACCACGAAATCTGAACGAGTGGCTGGTTGAGAAGAGCGAGTGATCAGGAAGATTGGGGCCATTACTTTTTCACACCTAAATTTAATAGGAAAGGGAGAGTTAGGCCGTCTTAATTATGTATGGAGTGTATGTTTAGGATTTTGCAAGGATAGCGGTAAACGAGGTGTCGGGGAAAAGAGAATCAGATGTGCGCGCCAACTGAAATTGAGATTTCAGAACTAAACACGGACGATAGAGATTATTTTAATATATATATATATATATATATATATATCGTTCGCCCAAGTAACGTTATGGGTAGAATTAATTTCCTTTAATATATATATATATATATATATAAATTATTTAAAACTCCTGTCATGATATATTAAAATAATATTTTTTACTTTTTGATATATGATAGAGATTATTTTAAAAATAATTTTAAAATATATAAAAATTAAATTTTTTTAATGAAAATATATCAAAATAATATATATTTTTATTTTTTTTTATATCAAACATCAAAATAATCTAAAAATATATAAAAAATAATTAAAAAAAAAGATGTTTTAAAAACACATGCCAAGCAATAACTTATTTCCTTGCTTCGTAACTGAGCTAGGAAACTCAACTGTCCACTCTCGAAAGAAACTCATTTACACCGACAATATCAAGTGACTAATTTATAATTATACGGCTGTAGACTTTCCTGGTCCCCTTTATCGTGTGGTTGGAGTTCTGGCGTGATTTCCCCGGCCCCTCCGTTCTGGTTTTCTTTTTTTTGACAGATTGCATTATATTAACCTAATTATACTGTTTTATAATGTATTGCCTGATACTTGTTGAGCTGAGATGTTACAGCAATCCAATGCAGACCCGCATTTATCTCTTAAATCTACTTATCAACCACTTCTTGAGTAGCAGCTAGCTACTCGATTTGTTTATCTACAAGCTCATTTATAAACACTGGTGTATCATGCATATGCCAAAACCACAAAATCTAAGGGCAACAGCTTTCACGTATATATATTTAATGGCCGGTAATGCCCATTGGTTCACGTGGGATAACAACTGTCGAGCATCGATGAGAAACGAACATCTGTCGCCACTCCTGTATGGAATGTATATATACAGCCATACAGGCCATACAGACCTTCACAAGAACCAAACCAAGCCAGATTGATCATGGGAATCCAGTGCCAGGAAACCCCTCCTCCCCTTCAAGACCTTAAGGTCACGATCCAAAACTCTTCTTTGGTTTTTCCAAACCAAGAAACAGCCCAGAGGAAATCCATGTTCCTGTCAAACATCGACCAAGTGCTCAATTTCAATGTCGAAACAGTCCATTTTTTTGCATCCCATGAAGACTTTCCTCCTCAAACTGTGGCCGAGAAAATAAAAGATGCGCTTGAGAAGATACTGGTGCCATATGATTTCTTGGCTGGAAGATTGAAGTTGAACGCCAGAACAGGTCGTTTGGAGGTTGATTGTAATGGGGCTGGGGCTGGCTTCGTGGTGGCATCTAGTGAGTGTACATTGGATGAGATCGGGGACTTGGTTTATCCTAACGCTGCTTTTGCTAAGCTAGTTGTTAACAGTTCGGATCATAGCTTGGAAAAAGATGGTAAACTACTGTGCATTATCCAGGTAAGGGTGTAAAGTGATTATAAACTAGCTGATACTATTAATTTAGCTGCTTCTTTCAATTAGTCTCTCCTGCTAATGTGATCGATCGCCTAATTAAAATTCAAATTGCTGTCCAATTTCATAGAGAATTGAGAGACCCTAACTCGGACGTCCCGCGCACCGCTTCTCTTTGGAGTACTGTAGCTAATACCTCCTGCGAACCTATGTAATCAATGCACCGCCGCTTTTCGCTTTTTGGTTTGGAATTAAGAAATTTTTTTTTTGAAGGGTTGTTTTTGTGATTTAAAAATATTTTTAGAAAAAAATAATTTTTTTATTTTAAATTAATTTTTTTTATTTTTAAATTATTTTGATGTATCAATATTTAAAATAATTTTTAAAAAATATTATTTTAATACAAAAACACTTTAAAAAATATCCCTTACAGCATTCCAAAAAAATAAACTAACCATTTATAATAAAATGTCCGTGGCATTCAAAAAGGCAGGATGCTATTGTAAGTGCTCTAAAAAGAATATATTTATTTTTATATAGAAACATAACTGTTATATTTATAAAATTTGAATTTAAATTAAACAAATAATAATTTATTATAAGAAAAAAAAATAGAAACAACCTAACTCTTCATGCTACATTTTTTTTGAATAAAATATTTTACAAATAAAAAATATTATAAAATAATTTTTAATAACAGTGGTAAGGTAGAATGCAGTGGTGAGATGATGGTGATAATAAAATAGTGATGAAGAAAGAGGAAGTGAAGGTGAAGTAGTTATGATAGTGGTGAAAAAAATAATAATTATAATAGTAATTATTGTGGGAAGATGATAGTAATGAAAAAGGTGGTTGTGATAATGGTGAAATAAAAGGCGGTGAAAAGGTGATGAAGGAAAAGAAATGGTGATGTGATGGAGGAGGTGACGGCTAAAATAACTTAATAATATTGAGAGTGAATTAATATTCATAAAATATTTTATATAATTTTATGCTGAAAATATTTTTTAGTAAGTGATTAAGTTGGAAGGTTGATTATAAAATATTTTTTACTGATTAATTTTTTTAAGAAAATAAACATGAAAATTTTTTTCTAGAATGTTTTTTCAAAAATAAACAAAAAAAAATGTAGAAAATTTTTTTCTATAAAAATATTTTACACAAAACAAGTTGGTAATATTTTACTCTTCTCGCTTAATCCAAATTATTAAATTCATAATTAATTATGAGATTTTGAACATGACCAATCATGTTCCCTTATAAACACAAAAAAAAATTCCAAATCCATGAACATCATATATGTTTGAGCATTGTTTTGGCAATTTGATTAGCAATAACTGATCATCTAACTTCATTTTAAATAGAAAATTTGGTTCGACCAAATTCATAAATTTTAAGGGATCACGTGCAATTTTTAATTAATGAGAAGAAAATTGGAGAGAAGCAAGGAGATGTGGTTCGCTTTTTTTTTTTTTCTGAGACTCCAAAGAAAAAGAAAAAAAACAGCCTGTAAACCTTGTTTTTTATTGTGGTTTTTTTTGTAAAAAAATAAAAGCTATCACACTCATTATAACACATTTTCAAATACTTTTTTGATTTATCACACTCATTATAACACTTTTTTATCAGACTTTTTTGATATATATATATATAAGTTTTTCCTTTTCTTTTTTAATGTAATGCATAGAAAGTTCACCCAGAAATAGATTACATAACATGGCCGCGGATTGCTTGATCACATCAAGCCAACTGATTTTAATATTAATAGAGTTAGCCATCACCTGCACATCGAGATTTTGTTGCCATTAACATAGTACTAGCATATTCTTTGTTGTTGTTATTATTATTTAATATACTGGAAGACTCCATGGATCATGGGATGCACGAGGACAGCCCTCTCCCTTCATGAATCTCACCCTACGAACCCGAAACCACCAAACGGAGATCCTGAGTCTTTTGACTTTCACGTGCATTGGTTCGATAGGATCAGGCATGTATATTAGGGTCTGGGTAACCTTCCGGCCTCCACGATTCTATCAAATACCGAAGGTATTTTTTTCCTCGAGAATTGGAGAACTTGAAACACATTTATAAATGAATTTGAGTGTGAAAATCATATGGTCTCTACATATATATGTTTTGATTCAATTTCCAGTCGATTCTTTAATGAATATTTAAATTGAGAATAAAATCCATTATACGAATGAATCTCCTAAAATGCTTATAAGAGGTTAATTTATGTATCTCCTTCATTTACAGGTAACATCATTTAAGTGTGGTGGTTTTGCAATGGGCATATCAACCAGCCATGCAACATTTGATGGGATAAGCTTCAAGATCTTCTTACAAAACTTGGCTGCCCTAGCTGGTGGCAAACCCCTGGCGGTCACTCCCTGCAACGACCGTGAACTCCTAGCAGCTCGATCTCCACCACGTGTCACCTTCCCTCACCCTGAATTGGTCAAACTTCAGACTCACCTGGGGCAAGAATTGAATGCTCCAGTCTTTGATGCCGCCCAAGAAGCCCCAGACTTCAAGATTTTCCGGCTAACTTCCGGCAACTTCTCCGACATGAAAGAGAAGGCCAAGACAAGTCCAAGCGCCCGCGTTTCTGGGTTTAATGTGGTGACTGCTCATATTTGGAGATGCAAGGCACTGTCACAATCGGAAGCCCAGGATCCCGATAGAGTGTCAACAGTTCTCTATGCTGTCAACATTAGGCCAAGATTGAACCCTCCTTTACCAGAATCATATGCTGGAAATGCTGTGTTAACTGCTTACGCAAATGCTACGTGCAAGGAGCTGCGAGAGGGGCCAATCTCTAAATTGGTGGAGAGAGTGGCAGAGGGTTCAAAGAGAATGACTGACGAGTATGCGCGGTCTGCTATAGATTGGGGCGAGATTCACAAAGGATTTCCACATGGAGATTTCTTGATATCATCTTGGTGGAAATTAGGATTTGATGAAGTGGACTATCCATGGGGGTGCCCCAGGTACAGTTGTCCTGTGGTGTACCACAGAAAGGATATTATCTTGCTTTTCCCGGACATCGATGACAAGAATAGCGTCAATGTTCTGGTTGCCCTGCCCAGCAAGGAAATGGAAAAGTTTGAAAGCCTCTTCCACAAATTCTTATCGGCTTGAATTTTCCGCATGAAAGTTGAATTTCATATTAATAAGTAGAATAATATAATGATCAATACCTAAAGTTTGCTTGCTGCTAGAATATTGTGCCATCATGGATAAAGGAAGAAGAAGGAAGAATTACGTCCGACGACGACGGGCAGTCAATCACTAATACACGCACCGGGTTTTTTTTCCTGTTCTTTTTTAATTTAAGCGTGTTGTTATGTGCTTTCTGAATGCAAAGTGAATATTATCCAAAGAAATGTTTCGCCAGCTGCAGGCGTGACATATTTACTGATTGTGGAGAAAAATGATTTGTAAAATTAGAAAAATAATCGGAATGGAATTATAAGAACAGTGAAGGAATCATTTGGCAGTGGTAATCATGATCTGCAAGTACTAGGCAGGGGTTGAAGATTGATATTTCCTGTCGCATTAGACAGGGCTATGAGATTGGAGTGACAACATAGGAGTACCGGAAGATACCTTTCCCACACCTGAGTTTGCTTGGAATGCATCAACTCAGTAATGTAATGATGCATCCACATATAGATTGAATACAACCAGTGCAGAGACAGCGATGTTTAAGAGAATTGGGTGTTATGATTTGATTGATTTAATGAGTCCATGTTCTTTCCAGGATCAGCCTTGAATTGAGAGAGGTGTATTCTTTCCGTCCATAAATGATGGTTCATGTTAGATGGGTTAGATACGGCAGATGCTAGTTAGAAAATTAATTTCATGTAAAGCCAAAAGCTAGACGCAGGAGTAATTTCTAGGTAATTTGCTCTTGAAGATGTTCTGCTACGATGAGCCTTGAGGAAAAATAAAAATAAAAATGGAGTGTATAAATGGGAAGTGGCAAGGGGCCTCTTTCATCCATAGCCCACTGTAAAGCGACCCGCAAAGTTAAATATTAGGACCTGGCATCTTGTGTAATTGGGCTATCCAAGAAACGCCCAAAGATTCTCACGACAAGTCCGTCAGCAGGTGGTATGCTCCTTTAAACCCTGGATCGGAGCACATGGGTAGTGTTTCATTGTTGTTTTTGGAATACAATGACGGAGACAATAGAGATACAGAAGATCAGACAGCAAAAGACATGGAAATAAAATTATATTCGATAGTGATGCATAAGAGAGGATGACTATCTCTATATTTTGTTTAGTTGTGATGAAAAAAATA
>Ga0325411_1002276_pt1 | contig 21638 bp, 12 predicted proteins | sample PopdelMetagenome_13_FD_206181 | JGI IMG/M metagenome (GOLD analysis project Ga0325411, IMG submission 206181) | Populus deltoides microbial communities from Bellville, Georgia, United States - Xylem-PdIQD-R4 | ecosystem: Host-associated > Plants > Phyllosphere > Stem > Wood/Secondary xylem...
AAAAAAAAAGGGAAATAGAAATCTTACTCGAAAAATACAGGGATGCCATAATTGCTAAGTAAACTATACGCATCCTCTTATATATTTATTAGTATATTATTTATATCCTTTGAGTTATTTATTTTTTTACCGTTTAATCCTGGTGCCCTCGTAATAAGTGATTTTTTTTTTTCCAGTTTTTGTAATAACTGTCCAGAAAGTGGGACCCAATGAAGGGATGTGCTTCAACGCTTGTGATGGAGATTCCAAACACATGTATAAAAATGTTTAGAGAAGTTGTCTGGGTAGGGATTCCAAGTGATAAGTTTTATTTTAGTTACCTGCGACGTGGGTTTTGAACTGTTGGATTGGATTCTGATTTTGTTCCAATTCAAATCTTGAAATGGCATTCAATTTAGTCCAATTCAACAATTTTCAATCCAATTTTCACCGAGTAATATTTAGTCCAATTCAGTCAAGATATAAAGTATATATTGCGGCATTCAATTCAACAATTTTCTCACCCGATCAATTCCATTCAATTCAACATTATACATATACAAATTACAGGACCGGGCAAAATGAATTACAGGGTAACAGACTAACTAACAATTAACACTTAACAGGGCAAAATACAAATCTATTACAGGGGCAAAATCAACTACTGCAGTGATGATGATGAAGGCAAAATGAACTTACGGTGTCGCCTGCTACTGTTGAAGATGATGATGATGAGCTGAACGACTGTTGTTGATGATGAGCTGAACGACTGCTGTTGAAGATGATGATGATAAGCTGAACGACTGTTGGTGAAGAGGCCCGACTGCCCGATGTCGCCTGCTGTTGTTGAAGATGGGAAAGAAAGGAGATCGTTGTCAGCGTGCTGCTGTTAATGAAGAATGCAAAGGAAGCCCGAAGCCGTGAGCTGTTGAGGAGATCGTTGTCGGCTCGTTGCGGTTAAAATCACGATAAACAGAAGAGGAAGCCGCGACCGTGAGCACTGAGGAAAGAGAAGGAGTGAAGACTGGAGTCGCCGGACCGTGAGCACTGTCGCTGGCCGCTTTTGTGGAGGATGGAGATCGTTGTCGCCGCTTTTGTGGTTGCCGATTAGGGATTTGTTCGGTTGGAAAGAGTATTTTGTGCGTTGTGATTTGTGAATTGTGAGTATTTTCGCCTGAAGTGAAGACTGAAGACAATAACGTGAGTCCGTGACTGTGCAAGAAAAATCCAATAGGCGTCTGACAGCTGGACATGAGGGGGGAATTTTGTTTCAGCGTCTCATTTTGGCAAAATCACAAAATCGGTCATGAAATTGCGATTTTACTGTAGGGGCAACATTAAAACGTACATAAACCCAATGTATTAGGGTTTGTCCATATGAATTTGTAAAACAATTACAATTTACTAGCCATAGTGTTACGGTATACCATAGTTTTGAGAAGCATGGACTCCTTTTTTTTTATCTTTTTTTTTTTGAGATTTAGCATGGACTCGATTATTTCCCTCAAAATTTCTTGCTGTTAAACAGGGAGACGTAGGCACCGTTTTCCACAAAAAAAAAATTATATATATATTTTTTAAAATTAATTGTTTTTTTTATATTTTGAATCGTTTTGATGCATTGATTTCAAAAATAATTTTTAAAAAATAAAAAAATCACTTTGAAAAACAACCGTAACTAGACTTCAAATTTTAAGAAAAAATTATTATTATTATTATTATTATTATTTGCAAATATGCTAGTAAGAGTGAATGTACTTAGAGGGTGCTTGACAGTGCGGTAGCGGTTGCTTTTCAAATAACTTTTTGTGCCGAAATGCATGCCAATAATTTTTTTTATTTTTTAAAAATTATTTTTAACATCAACACATCAAAACGATCCAAAACGTACAAACCATATTAAATTTTAGCAAAAAAATAAAAAAATTAAAATTTTTAAAAACACGGTCTGCACCGCATTCCCAAACATATTCTTAGGCTTAATCTTGGTTGGAAAGCTACCCGAGAATTCCCTTGATGTTAAAATAAAAAATTAAGTTCAGGTTTTAGTTATATACTTGGTTATAGAACAATATTGTACATGAATAAGTTAACAAAACACTAAAACTAGCTAGGTGAAACACTGTCACATCCATTAACAACATAAAATTCACACGGTGCTAACATAGTGTTTTTTTAATTTGATAATTTCATATTGATTTTATTAGATATTGAACTTTATTATTTATTTTAGTTAACTTGATGTGGGGCTATCATGGAGTAAAAAACTATTGTCATTAAATTGACACTTGATTTTGCAAAAAAATATCTAGATTTTAGATTTTATAAAAAGATTAGAAATAAAGGGATAACAATTGAAGAATAGAAAAAAAATAAACCCTTTTTAGAAGATTAGAAGGAATTAGTGTGAAAATAGAGGGGATGATAAAAAAAAATGAGAGAAAAATGAGTCCACAAAACCACACTAGAGCTACACCTCCGCCATGTGTCAACTTAAAAGAAAACCACTGCTAAGATGATTCTAACAACATCAATCTTTTTAGGCAAAATCAGTATTTAAATAGTACACAGACTCATGTTCTTCTAAAAGTATCATTTAGCTAATAACTTCTCTACTTATCTTTGAAGCTCTTTTCTCTCATTTGGATTACTTCTATAAGCTAGTTGATGAGAATTGTAACTCTAGTCATGAGATTAATTTAATGTTTTATTCATCTAATAAGAGGTAAACTAATAGGAACATCATTAAAAAATACATCTTCATATTCCTTATAACATTCCCAAGTTTTAAATCCAGGTTTAGCATAGTATCAAGTCATAGTTTCTTGAAAACCAGGGTGATTTTTTTTTTTTAATCTTATAATTCATGATTATAGATTACTATCTTCAAAGTCATTTAAGATTCTACCGAAATTTCAGTAGAAACTCCTCTAAAAGTGAACATTTTTAAGTACCAACATTCACAATCCATACATGCTATCAAAATTTAATTCATGGTCCAACCATCCTGGACCTTTTTCCATGAGCAACATAAACCACACTTCATTTCACAATCTATAATCAATTACATTAAATATATTTCATAATGAAGAACATAAATATGAATATAAGAAACACTATGAACTAGTTACATGCATTTTTAATTTAATAAATTGAAATAACTATTATGTTAAATTTCAAACCTAATAAAAAAGATTCAATTGTTACATTACATGCATTTTAATACCAGTTTACTTTACATTACAATCGTTAGTCACAAAAGTTATATTACAAAAAGGGAATTTTACCTATCCATAATTACATTATCTTTGCCTAAACAAAAGAAAATGCTATATATAATCTATTGCTCCGCTTGGTCTGTGATGAGCTTAAAATGAATTTATTATACAATATAAGTATATAATTCAACAAGTGATACAACAAAACATAGACACCTCCAGTTTTATTTTATTAAACCAAAATCAACATTTTAAACATAAATGTGCCATCTCTTTCTACTTATCATCTACTTGATTCAACCTAAATAATTCATAAATAACCCAACAAGTCAGCCACACTAACGCTACTAGTTTCGCTCTAGAAAACTAGTCAAATTAAGTATCTTCACATGAAATCACATTGACACCACTAGCTTCTCTCTAAATAGCTAGTCAAATTAATTATCTCGACAATCAATCACATTGATGCCACTAGCTCCACTTGAAATAGCTAGTCAAATTAAGTATTTTATCAGTTAATCACATTGACACTGCTAGCTCTGCTTTGGATAACTAGTCAAATTAAGTATCCCCACAGTCAATTAAATTGACATCACTAGCTCCATTCCAAATAGCTAGTCAAATTAAACACCACGCCCATCAATTTCACTGATATCACTAGCTTTACGCAGGACAACTAGTCAAATCAATCATTTCTCAGTATTAATAATTATATAAATAAATGCACATTTTAAAAAATGTACAGTTCAAAAGACTTAAGAAATCTATTAAGCAGAAAAATTACAGGGCACCTACCTAGAACCCGTGCTCGTGTTGTTGCTCCATGTTGCTACCTTAATCTAGTAACTTCTCCTGTACAATTAGGATTTCAATCATCATTATCATTTCATTTATTCTAAGAATCTCATTCCAATTCTTATCCAATCAATATTATCTAACCACTAACAAGGGAATCCTTAAAATTCCATACACATGCACACTTTTTATGTTTGTACTCATTCTTATGGGTTCAATTGTTAAAATCCTCAGTTCAATGACAATTTTAAGAACACATAAAGCAAACTATGAGTCCTACCCCTCCTTATAAGAAGTTTTGACCTAACCTATCTTTTAAGGAACTAAAGGTCCCCTTCCAAATCTCATGAAATTCTCTTTTTATATAATCTCAAAATATACCTTTTAACACAATTCTTTACATCAATAAATTAAAAAAAATAAATCTAAACCCCCTAATATGGCTAAAACCAACACCAAAAAAAGAATATGAATTTCTTTCAAATTTTCATTTAAATTTCTTATAACTCAACTATTATACATTTCACTTAACAAAACTCAACCCAATTTTCATAACAACTAAGTTATCAAAGTTCATTCCCATTTTATTGGTTTAAGCCAAAACTTCCTGACATGGGAAACATATGTTTTTGTTTTTTTTTTGTGATTTAATTCCATGCCCAAATTCAAACCCTTCTAACAAATACATTATATAACATAATCAAATACATATTCCATATCAATTTGAACTAACAAATTCAAACCCTCCTACACTAAGTTGGCCGAATATCACACATAAAGGAGACATGGATTTTTCTTCAAAATTTCTTTTCAATTCCACATTACCCATTCATTTTAAACTTAACTTAACATAATTCAATTCAAATTTCATAACAATTAAACCATCCAAATTCATTCTCTCTCTCTCTCTCTCTCTCACACACACACACACACACGCACGCACACCTCTAGGCCAAAACTTCACACTAAAAAAGGGACATGATTTGATACGATCCAAGGAACATCATGATATCTGTTAGAGGTTCTTATTGGTCCAGTGACAATACATAAGGCTAAAAGTTTCAAAGAGGCTTTCAATGGAACTTTTTAAAAACACATGGGCTAATAAGGTGAACTTCAAGAAGATATTAAATAATGAAATACAAGTCTTGATTAATTTAATTCATGTTCAAGAATGACTTATAGGTGGGTATCCAAATATTATAAAAAAGATTAGAATAAGAAGATTCAAATCTGTCAATTTGACCTTTCACTACTATTTTGGTTATAACTAGAGCTACAAAAGGAATTTTAATATGATTTCAGTTGCATTAAAATTAGCTGGGCTATTGTTTTTATTTATATTTTAATTATTATTATTATGATTTTTAGAGATAGTAGAGCCTTTATTTAAATTTTGTTTCATTGGATTATTATTATTATTATTATTTATTAGGTTTGTCTATATTCATTAGGAACATCCTATTAGACTTAAGATTCTTTCTAGTATAAATACTCTTTTATCGAGACTTTTTGAAGAGAATACTATTTTTAATAAAGAAATTGATATTTTTGCTATCTTTTGTGTGGGTGAGTTATTCCCATGCTAATACGAACCAAGTTTGGTTCGAATTTTTCCTTAAAATACATATTGATTAGTTTTGCAAGTTCAGGTTTATCTCTCAAAACATACATCAGATATAGCTAAAATTTTACAAGAAGATACTAGACACATGAAAATATATTTTGGTAAAATTTCAGGTTAATTATAGTCTAGTAACATATTGTTTAAATTGGTTGAAGTCGTTGTTAATATTTTGGCAGATTCATCGATAAATTGTTATTTCTTGGCTATTTTTGGCCCAATCAATCCAAACCTGTAGTGAGTTAATTTTGGACAGTAAATAGATAGTAAATAAGGCTTATTTAGGCCATAAACTTATGCATGAGCTTGGGCTACAAAGATTCCTAATATAGCTTGGATTCATTGAAAAGTTAGAGTCCTTTCTTTCCCATGATATAAATGGTAGCTAGGGACTCTATATATGCTTTAGTTTTAGTTGTGTTTTATTTCTTTTGGCTCGTTTTAAGTTCCGATAGCTTAGAGAGTACTTTAACACATATTTTCCCATTATTAATTTATACTTTTAGGTTTGATTAATTAGCTAAGGCCTAAGACTTGTTTTACCTTAATTATTAATTAGTTTCCAGCAATGGCCCAAGGCTTGTTGGGTCCATGCTTTCAGGTTTATTAGTATAAATTTTAGGTCAGTTTTGTAAGCAGACCAATTTAGCCCATAAGAGTATATCCTTTAGAGTTTTTATTTTCAAGAGTATAAATACTCTTTGTAAGTGTCGCACGTGGCGAAAGGTGGGTTTTGAAAGGGCCAAAGGAGTCGCCACCTAGTTGTTTGGTTCAAGGTCGTTAGGAAACGCAGCTGTACTGGTCTTGTCAGAGATTGCCTGTTTGGGAGTGTGGTTGCGGTTGCTTTTCAAAGTGCTTTTCACTTAGAAATGTATCAAAATAATGTTTTTTTTAAAATTATTTTTGATATCAGCGCATCAAAATGATCTAAAAACACCAAAAACATATTAATTTAAAGCAAAGAAAAAAATAAAAAATTTTAAATTTTTTCAAAAGCACTTTTGAAATGCAATACAAACAGGGCCAACACCCCTAGCACACCCTACCCTAGATAAGCTGCTTTGCAGTTTGATGTGGTTCAGAGGTTTTGAGGGTTTTTTTAGTTGGTGGTGTATCTGTAATTTGATAATTGAGATTTACTATGGACTCGTGTACTCAAATAAATTCTTAAAAAAAGGCTCTTCGTAATTTGTGCATTATAAAAGAAAAAAAATACTTTTAATTAAAATTGGTAAGTATTTAAAATAAACTCTGAGAATTTTCTGGTCAATTCTAATATTTCAAATACCAACCTCACTTGTAGGTCCAACATTCTATACTAGGATTCTTAACCATTAATTCTCATGAATTAAAACAATTGGTGATTTATTGAAATATTGGCCAAATTCTCATGAATTTAATAAACTAGTTATTAAATCCTAAAAATACATGCAAATATGTATTTTGAATTTTCATATGGAAACACCAGACAATATGATTTTCTGTGTATTTTTAAGACACTTGGTCGTATACAACATAAAAAAAATCTTTTTATTTTTTACTTATGGTTTTATCCTTTAAAAAAACTGAGGTTTAAGAAGAATTTTCCTAAAAGGGGTAAAATCCTAAAAAGAAAAAAAAGATTTTTCTTTGTTTTTTATTATTATATGTATATATTTTTCTTTTATCTTTTTTTTGGGTCGGGTCAACCCGAATGGGTTGACTCAGTTGAGGCTGACCCAATTGAGTCAACCCAGAAACAGATCGAAGGAGAGAAAGAAAAAGACGAAACGGATCAAAATGGATGAAAAACACAAAATAAAAAAATTTCAAACAGAATTGGATCAAAACAGAAAAGACAAAAAAAAAAAACAAACGAATGTTCTTCATCTTCCCTCAAAATGTAGTTCTCAATCCAGAGGGGATTTCAAATAAAATAGGGCATGTTCTTGTTCATAAACTTCTCTAGATCAAGAATCAAGGGTTCAAAACTCTTGATGATTGATAAAATCACACGATTTTGCCCAAAACAAGGTTTCAATTCAAAATTGAAATTCTAGGATTGACACAATCAAATAGTTGATGTCTTATCCCAAGTGTGGGAGTGTCGAAGTAATAAATAACCCGGCAAGACCGGGGTCGAACCACAGGGATGTCAACTATATAAATTATAAATAAAGAAAAAGATTTGAAGGGAATAATAATAGAAAAGGAGTTGAAGAGAGTTTTGGAATGGGATATTGGTGTAAGGATTAAGCAATGATAAAACAGATGTCAAGGTTAGAGGATGCACTAATGGTATTTCAAATAAATATAATATAAACTCTTTTTATTACTCAACCGGAAACCACACACAAAGGAGGTTCCAATCAGATGATTTATCATTATTAGCTCATTATAAATTATTAACATGATCATATTAATCATCTTATCTAAGTAACACCATACTTATAAATATCATCAGGCATTCATGTTGTTGCTTATGTTAACAACAAATCAAGTTTCTATCATAATAACGATGTCGGCTGAAGACTATGAAGGATCAAGCATTTGATGTACCAAGTGTTACACAACACAAATCTAGATTAACCATTTAACAAGCAAGATATTAATAATTAGTAAGATAAAAAGATAAAACATGGTAATAGCAAACTTTCTTGGATATAAACATTGAAGTTCATGTTGAGTTTATATTATGCTTATTGTAACACCATTAATGAAACCTTTTCACCTTGAAATAATTAACTTAGCTAAACATAATGAAGAAGAAGAATATAAATAAACTAGATAAGAACATAGTTATGATGAAAAACATAAACAAGAGATTAATGAAAGTAAAATTTAAGCATTACAAAAATATAAAGAAAGAAAGCAAGAACATGATCTTGATCTGAAAATCAAGATGACTAAATACATGGCAAATGCCTTCTTTTATAGGCTAAAATTTGGAACTATTGATTGGTTGACAAACTATTTAGTTGATGGCCAACCATTGATTTGATGGCTGGTTTTTGACATTGTTGGCTGCTGGTTATTGATATTGTTGACTGGCCAAAATATCATTGATAACATCAGAATTTGAGCCCTTTGTCCCATGAAAGTTGTGGGCAATTTTCTTAGCTTTTCAACAAAAAAAAAAAAAAACAGAGCTCATTTGGACTTTTAGAACTCAAGATATGAGCTGAAAACCGAACAGTGTCTGAGTTGCAGGACAGATTCCGACTTCTCCATTGTTGCTAAGATTTGAATTTGAAAATGGCAGAATTGAGTCTTGGACTCTTCATGAAAGTTTTAGGTCTATGTCTTAGCTTTTCATCCATATAAAGCAGACCTAAATCCAAGGTCTACAACTCCAGTTATGATCCAATAACCGAATGGTGTTCCAGTTTGGAATTGAACCAACATCTCTTCTCTTAGCTTAGTCCTCTTTTTGTCTCTTCACTTTCAATAGTTAATCACATCAATCAATCATTTGAATTATGAGATATACCTGCATTCAAAATAAGCATTTACCATAAATTAAAGATATATTATATTATCAGACTTATTATAAAACATGCTTTAGTTATGGAATTTAATGATACTTTAGTGCAATATGATGATATAAAGCCTTAATGAGAATGCACTTTTAAGTACTAATCAAGGATTAAACCCATTAAAACCTGTTATTGATGCTAGAAATTACCATATTGTTTATCAAAGACCAAGGGCAGACCTATCTGAAACAGAAATTAAACCAAACAGGGTATTAGACTAGCACTTAAGACAAGATTCAATAGATGAATATGTCTTAAATGTAGAAAAGTTGCCCAGAAAGCTGGCATATGAAAATGTGCCCAGAACAACCATTTCTAGGCTCTAAAGTGAGCCATTTCTATTCCCACAAACCAAACTATTGATAAGGAACATGATTATGGCTAAAGAAACAACAAAAACAACACATAAACTAAAAAATTACATTGATTCCGAACCTAAATAACTATCAACTCAAAATAACAAATGAATTTTGACATAAAGAGCTTCAAAATCTGACCATTTTCACTTTAAATGGCCAGGTTAGCTATTTAGAAGTAGGGGCTATTCTTTCATTAACAGAAAGTGCCCCTGTCCCTTTACTACCACCTTTGGCAAACTTAAAATCCAAGTTTAATGTAAAGAAATGACAAAAAAGAATAAAAAACATGTTGTGGAAAACAAAACTTCTTATTAAAAACAAAAGAAAGATCCAGCAGGCCTCATGAACTTCACTTTTAAGGTAAGAAAATGTATACCTTCTTGGTTTTGAAGATCTGAATCTGGATTGGTTCTTAGTATTATCTCCCTTTCTTTTTATTTTTAAACCTCCTTAAACCAGAGCTGAAGCCTTGGAAATGTTCTGGGTAGGGCCCTTACCCTTTAGCCTAAGTTTCTTTTCTCTTCTTTTCTTTCCCTATGCTTCTCTCTAGTTTTCTCTCCAGTTTTTTTTTCTTTGTGGTGTTCTTCGACCTCTTTTTTTTTAGGCAGGTTTAGGCCTTCTAGATGGGTTGTCTAGGGTTCTAAAAAGCTAAAACCTAGCTAGTTTTGCTATAGGGGTGCTGGTTTTGGGTGTAGGTGGTTGTGTTGGGTGCTTGGGGACTAAGGTGAGCGTTTTGACTAATTCTTATAGATTAGGGTTTTTCTTTTGATTTTGGATATGTCAATTCCCTTCTTTCTTTCTAATTTCATGCAATTGCGTCCCTACCAAATTTCATTTGTCACCTCCAATTTCGAGTGCCTTTTGTAAGTTGGTCTTTGGTTTCTGATTTGTTCAATTACCCCCCTAAATGACCACTAAACTTTTAATTTTTTCAATTTAACCCCTGATTCCTCACTGATTTTAGTCCTTGAAGTCGCTTGTGTTTGCAAGTTGATCCTTGGCTCACAAAAAATTCAATTAAGCCCCTATTTGCTCACCATACTTTGATTTTTATGCAATTAAGCTCCTGATTTGACTAAATCAGACTTTTCAAGCTTCCAAATGAGTCCCTAACATTAATTATTTCAAAATTGACTTTCAAAGTTGATTTTCCTTGCGATTAAACCCTTAATTAAATAATTAAATATTTTTTTTAAATCTAATTGAGTCTTTAAACACCAAAAATAAATATTTTCACTAAAGGTTTTTTTCAATTAAACCTTGGATTGCTATTTTGGCTTATAAAACTTGCTTGGCATTCTGGTATTTTATAATTGGGCTTGGGCATTTCTTTTCAAGTTTGTTTCAGGTGTATTTTCTCACATTTATATATATATATATATAAAAGGGTAGCAACAATAAGGACAAAATATTCAAACTTGTGAATACTATTGCTACTGAATTTATTTAGCTTGTGTGTGAGTGATTTTTGTATTCTTTGGTTTTCTAACAAACTAAATTAACTTGTAAAAGATTAACTAACTTTATGACGTCTTCTTTATACTTCTCATTCATGAACTAATATTTATATGGTAGATGTTCTTATTCTAGTAGTTCTGGTGTCTTGGGACAAGTTTCCATTGTGTCACACTCCTATAAGACTTATTTTAGCTTTTTAGGATTTATTGTGAATTTTGTTGTGGGTTATGTAACCATATGATCACAAGGTTCACATCATATACTAATTTCTTGATTTAATTTATAAATTGAAGGATTGATCAACTTTGATGTGATTCATGTACTACTCGTTTCCATCTCTTTATAGGTGTAAGGTAGGATTGATCATTGCATATAATTTGGTTCTCCAAAGCAGGTTCTTGTTGGGTCAAATATGATTTTAGTATATTTTGGGAGTTGTCTGCATCAACTGATATAAGAGCTTGTGCTATTATCGAGTTATATCCTTTTAATCTTTAATTTGTGTTGTTTCTTGATTTTCTTTCTTCCCAGTTTCGGCTAGTGATGCGAACTCTAACGGAACTTAATGAAATTCAAGTTTGAGTATGAAATTGAGCTTATCACAATGAAAAACTTGCTAAGGTAACAAGACTATAAACCACCAAATCACAACACCTACACCCAGAGACGAGCAAAAGAAGTATAAAATCATTAGCAAAAATTGGTCAATTCTTTGAAGAGTTGAAGTTCAATCAAGAACCAAGAGAGGTAATATTTTTTATTCTATAAAAATCTTTTTTTTTTAAATAATCTTCACAAAGAGTACTTATACTAAAAAGCTAAGTAACCCTAGTTTCTTTAATGGGTCACATATATACCCAATTTAAATAATACCCAAACCAACTAAAACAAGTCTAAAACTTAAACAAGTGTTGCCGCACAAAACAAAGATAGATCAATACCCTAACTAATTAAAATGAGACAAGATCAATTTTTTCTCGTAATTTACTTGCAGCATCAAAGCCCAACTTCAAATAAAGGTATGAAAGTCTAGTTTCCAACCCAACTAGAATCGTATTAAAATTCGACCTATAGCTTCATTTATAATCAAAACAGTAGAAAAAGGTCAAACTGTCCAATTTGAGTATTTTTATCCCAATCCTTGTGTAATGGCCCTGATTCCACTAACAAGCCCTTATTGAACATTAATAAGACTAATCAACGCTTGTTCTTCATTATTTATTATCCTCTTGTAGTTCACCTTGGCCAATGTATCTTAAAGAAGTCTATTGAAAGCATCTTTAAACCTCTTATCCCTAAGCCTTGTCACTAGATCAATTGGTACCTTCAATGGATCCTTTGGTGTTGCTTGGATTGCATCAATTAGGGTTTTATTTCTTAACAAAAAAGAGTCTATTCTTCTCTTATTATTTCAAGTTCGCATCAAACTCGTATTAAAAAAAAATCATCTTGCTTAGATACATGATTTTGCCGAACACGTCAAAGAAAAATTATGTTCTTGATCTTCATCTTGTTTCTTTCATGATTTCATCCTAGAGTAAAAAAAAAGAGGAAAAATTACAACGATTGATTGAATTGACAAGTTAGGGCATAACCAAATGCAAGCCTTTAAATTTTAAGGTTGGCCAAAAGTCTCTTGAATATTTTCTTGATTTTGCTGAAAAGATATATACCAAATCTTGGTATGCCAAAAGTCTTTTGAATCCTTTCTTGATTTTGCTGAATATATACATACCGAATCTTGGTATTGCTGAATTGAATTCTTGTTTTTCTTAGATTACCTTGCTTTGTTTTGTTGAAGTTTGGAAAATATAAATCTTTCTTGCTTTATTTTAATTGTTTTCTTGAAATTCTTGAAGTTGAATCTTGACTTGAATTAGTTAGTTTTCTTTGAATCTTTAACATAAACTCTATTACTTTTATTTTGTGTATTCTTTTCTTTATTATATTTCACATGAATTTACATTGCTATTCGTAAATTTGCCCTCAAGTTTCATTTTGGCTAGTTTCATATATTTTTTGGTTCTTGAGTCGTCATTATTACAAAATCATTATTTTGTTTTGAATGATTATTGTTGTTGTTGTTATTATTATTATTATTATTATTATTATTATTATTATTTTTGATCAAATGTAAGAATGGTAATAAAAAATAAACAAGCTGGAGGCCAGCATTACAAATATACAAACATACCCAGGCAAAGGGAACAAACTCCCTTGAACAAACCATAAGTAAGACAATCTTGCTGAACAGAAAGCAAATGGAACGACTCCTTTGAACAACCTCAAAAGGAACAGGCTCCCTTGAACAAACATCAAAGCTATATGGCTATAAACATATATAAAAACCAACCTAGCAGATAAAGAAGCAACTTCTTGGAGACCCAAAAACCGGCAGTATCAGAGAGACAAATCTCCTTCCAACCTAGATTGGCTGCAATTGCAGTCATAACCTCCAACCAACATTTTGACTAGTAATTGCAACCACGCATGAAACAACAATATGCTTTGTTGAGACAATGAGCAAACCGTTTACCAAACAAAACTCATCAAACAAATCAGCAATCCACAAAAGCAAACCAGCTGCTCTAGTACAGCAACAGGAAAAGTGACCAAACTTTTAGGGAGAGAGCCTCACCTAAACGGATCCCTTCACCAAGCAAACATAAGGAGCCATCCGCACATCATCTCCAGCAGACTAAACCTGCACCACAACGTTGTCTAGGTCACTTCTAGGACAGACTCCATCCAACACTCTCCATTTAGAACATACTAGTAGAGCAGCAATAAAGAACACTACATTAGTAGCCCAAGCAGTTGGGGAGAGAGCCTCACCCAAACTATCAGGATCCATAGCAACTATCTAGAAAGAAACATAGTGGGAACAGACTCCATAAGAGCCCAAGAAAGAACCTAAGGGCAGCCAAATCAGACATGCAGAATAATCAATATGGAACAAAGAGGCGTATAGTCTGAACATGGGGAGAGAACCTCACCTGAATAGACAAAGCCCCAATAAAGCAGCGGTACGACAATAGATAGAGGTAACCCTGAGAAAGGAAGACAAATCCTTAGCAGCAGGACTCCACACATTGCTAAATTCACACCTGCAACATACTCCATAGAGGAAGTAGACATCCAGTAGCTCAGCCACAACCACAAAGAGGCCCAGGAGATAAAATGTACATGCATCTAGCACCATGAAGCAGCCTCCACCCACAGTAAAGATCATCAAATCAAGACACAGAGACCCGACAAGGGGACAAGGGGACCAAGGATCACGCATCAGCAAACATCTCACACAGAAAGCAGGGAAGCACTGAGATTCACCCAATTCAATCCTGCAATACGGGAATATCAAGCTAACGACAGCTGCAACCTGCACACCCAACAACAGGGGAACATGCAGGGGAAGGGAGACTCGTGGCATTAAGCCAGGAGAAACAAGCTGGAGAAGGAATCACAACAACTTTAGCAAACCATAATCCAGCCAGCTTCAAGAAGCACATCATACCTAGCTGCATATAGCAGCAACAAGCTAACTAACCTACATAACACAAGCTAAGAAGGAAAGCTAGCATAAACTCCAGCAAACATGTAATAACCAGCCACAAGAGCCAGACCATATAAAACTTAATAAGAGCAAAAGGAGAGGCAATAAGCAGTCACAGGACAAACTTCATCTCCAACAAGCTGCAGACAAGCTCAACATAGCTACCCAATAGGGGTAGCATCAACAAGAACAAACAGCAAAAAGAAACAAATTCCACCCAGCCATCCAGTAATTGAGACTACCTAGACAACATCCCAACACCAGCACAACCAAGAGGAGGAGCAGGACATATACAAAATAAAATACGATAGTAGTAAACAATAGCAAGGCAAGAAGAACTTGCAATCAGCTACCAAAATATAAGGTACATGACCCCATGTTATGCCAGAAGGCAAGTATGCCCTCTGATACACTGGAGAGAGAACATTACAGAGGAGGGTGGGTAGGAAAAACCCTATGATGCAACCATATTATTCGATAGTTTCACCCATATTTAAATAGTGTTTTACTGTGTTTTATATATAAAATGCCTTGATGCCTTGATATTCTTTGTTTTATGTTTTGAAGGCACTTTTGGATGAAAGATGAAAAAAGGAGTAAATTGGAGATAATTGGCAGATTTGACCTTCAGTTGATGTTTTGTGTAGAGCATGAGTTCTAGAGGTTGAAATGAAGTGATTCTAGTGGCACTAAAACGCTAACGTCCATACCTTTCTGGAAATCTAAGGCAAGAAAATAAAATAAGGAAGATCATGGAAATCACAGCTTTCAAAGTCAAATCTCGCAATCTATCAATGTTGACCTTTGACCATTCTGACTTGAATATCTGGAGCTATAGAAGTCCAATTGATGCAAACTTAATTATTTTGGATTCCTGACTAAAATTCCTATAAACACTCAACATTTCAGCCAAAACCGATGTCATATGAGGGAGATATAATTTTCCAAAGATGACAGCTGAATTCTGCAGTAAACAGGTTTCATGAAAGAACATGTCCAAATTACGTTTCGAAGCATCTAAATCGGTGTCCAAATTTTTATTTCAGAAATTTAGCTCCTCTAAGTCAAAGCTTGAAGATTTAATGCAAGACTATTTCTTTTTTTTAGCAAAATAATTATTGAAGTACTTAAATGTAAACCGTCAACTTAAGGGAGGACTATTTTGTAAAATAGGGACTAGGGTTTCTTAGCATATAAAAAGAAAGAGAAAAGAGGGAGAGCAGAAGGAGGCAGCAGCCAAACAAGAGGAGAAAAATGCCCCCCTCCTCTAAGAAACTCAAAATTATACATTCTTCCTTCTTTTTGATTAGTTGTTCAACAAACATGTAAGGCTAAACACTTTTTCTTGATTGCAAGGACACGAAAACCTTCGGATTTCAAGAACTGTGAGATTTATTTTACCTTTTCTTTTCTGTTTATATGATGAATATGTTTGTTTTCTATGCTTATTTTTCCTATGATTGTTTATTTTAATTGCTAGAGTGGACTCTAAGTTATTATTGTAGACAATTTATTACTAAGTTTGATATCAAAACCGAAGTTGTGGTATATGAACTTGTGAAGCAACTGAGTTTAATAATTGTGGCGGATCTATGTTATTAATCTTAGGGAGAACATTCAATCAAATCAAACATAGACAGCAGACAGTAATGTTTTCTTGATTAATCAACTTATCTAGTTCTTAAAGCTGCCATTAAATTAAATTACTAGTGCGGACACTGTGGTTGTTTGATGGTTAGGGTTAGTTATACGGCGGATCCGTTAACTAACCAATGTTAAGAAGAGATAAATATTTAGAATATAAATTGATGTTTTGTTTCCATGATCAGTTCTGATTTCTGTAGGTGGATGTTTACTTGCGACCAAGATTTGTTCTCTTGATAATTTTATGATTTTATTAAATTTTGTTTGATAGTTTTCTGTTTTCTTTTGCTTTAGCCTAGATAACGTCCAAACCCTCCAATTGCATATCATCTAGCATAAAAATCTGACTTGAACCTTCCTCGTGGGATCGACCCCTTGCTTGCTCTATACTATCTTGTGTGTTGTGTTTGAAGCTAGGGTAATTAATTTGTGCGACCGCGACATCGCAACACCCTACCATGGCCAGAAGCTCTGATGAGAAGTGGAAAAGCAACAACCTAGGCATCAAAACTGTCGCTCGTCCCCCGCGCGGTGTTCGATGGTGATTTTTTGTTTGATTTCAGGTTTATTTGTTTTTGTGAATAAAGGAGTCGCCACCTAGTATTTTGGTCACTAGAAAACCTGACTAGTCTTTCAAAGATTCTAAGGCAAGGGACTGGTTGCGTAAAGGGAATGTATTAACACCCTTAGTACGCCCTACCTAAGGTAAGCTGCTTGGTGTTTGGTTTGCTTTATAATTGCTATGGTGTTGGTGTTTTTCTATAATAGGTTTCCTATGATAGGTTTGTCATGATGAATGAATTTGGTTTTAAAGTCTAAAAGCAAGAACCCTTGGTCCATGTGGATCATACCCTTAGATATGTCTATAAAGTACCAAGGAGAACCAATACAGATCTCTTAAAATTTGTGTTTGATTTAGACTAAATTTATTAAGATAGAAATCCAAGGAGATTCCATATGCTTTAAAAGCTCATTTTTCCCTTAGTATTTCAAAAGTTTACGACTCGTAAATCACAAGGAGGAGGGATAAATTTTTTTTTAGAAATCTAAGGAAATTCAGGGTGCTTTAAAAGCCTATTTTTGCCTTAGTGTTTTATACTCTCACGGCTCGTAAACCATGGAGTCAAAAATTGAAATGTTCTTGATTATAATCAAGGCTTCTTCTAAGGATGTGTGATGACTTCTTATTCCTAAAAAATTATTTTGGATATTTACCACTGAAGGCTTCTTTATCCAAATGTTAACAGCGAATAATAACAAGTTATTCCCAATAATATTTTGGATATTCATCCCTTTGGGATTTCTTTATCCAAACATTAATGGTGAATAATAGATGATTTCTCCCCAAAATAAGATTTTTATATTTTTTTGGAATATTGGCCAACACCCTTTGGAGTTTTACAAACATGTTGTAAAATCCAGAAATGCAAGAAAATAATTTTTTGTTGTGTTTAAAAAATCCATGTGAAAACACATTTTCTTTTAAACTTCAAATATTTGTTTTTTAAGAGGAAATTCAAAATATGTTAGGGTATTGGCCGTATGCAACACACAAAAACATTTTTTATATTTTTTTTATAAAAAAAGCATCACATTTAATCGCAATTAAAGACAACAAAACCCAACCCGGTTACTGGCCTAAACCAGCAACCGGTTCTGCCATAGTTGCATGCATATGCATGCTATAGTGGCAGGGTAATTAATTTGGTAAAGACAGGGAAAGAAAGACTTACCTGCGAGGCAGCGGCTGGAGGCGAAGTGGGAGACTATTGGTTGCTACCTACGTCTCATTTCCCCCCACGGTTGTAGCCGGTGCAAGACGACTGGGCTATTGAGAAGCGCCAGTGAAGAGATTGCTGTGCTGGCGAAGAAGAAGTTGCACCGTTGGTCTAACTGGTGTGAACGCCGCTAGTGCAGATGGAGAAGGTGCTGTTATTGCTTTCCAGAGCTCACCGTGCCTATGGAAGAAAAGGTTGCACCGCTGGAGGAGAAGAAACTGGAGATAAAAACGAAGGGACGAAGGCGATGGGGAAGGCATGCTGGTTGGTCTCTCTGTGTTTTCGTCTGTTTATGTTGTTTCCTTCTGCTCGTCCTTGTCTTGCTCTTGTGTTCGTTATGTCTCTACTAAGAAGACATGGTTGTTGCTGCTGTAGGGCTCGGTGGAGGCTACAGCTGGGCGAGTGGCTCAACTTGTTTCTTGTTGTTGTTGGTGCTGGCCATGGTTCAGCAAAGGTGGTGCTGCTAGCTGCTGGGATTTTTCGAGGGAGGCCGGTCTGAGGTTTTGGTGTTGCTTCTCTGTTACTATCGGGGGAAGGGCTGGCTGTGGCTTCTGGTTTTGAATGTTTTTCAGGCGGGGCTGAGCTGAGGGAGAGATGGGATGAGTGGAGAGCCGTTTCCTGGGGTTTTGTTGATAGAGAGTGAAGGCCTGTAAGTGGTGTTCACAGTGGTTGCAAGTTGGGGGAGTGAGGTCTGGCTATGCGAGAAGAGAAGCTGGTGTGCAGAGGGAAAGTTTGGGCCGAGAAAGGGGGAGGAGCAGTGATGGCTGTTGTGGAGAGGGAGAGCGGCGCCAGCAACCTCTTAGTTGGGAGAGAAGACCATGAGTTTGTGTTCAGCTGAAAAGGGAAGGTCATGTGTGTGGTAGCTGGGGGCGAAGACTGCAAACCAAAAAAAAAAAACAATAGGGGAAAGGTGGCGATGGCTTGGTTTCGGCCGGGAGAAAAAATTAGATTTAAGTTTTTTTTTGTGGTTACCCTAAATTTCTCTATTTTAAAAAAAATTATCCTCTGTAATTTTTTTTTCTATATGACTGGAGGTTCACTTATATATAAATCTCTGCACGTGTTATTCAAGGAAATATTGCAATAATTATTGCAGAGATTGTTTTCTATAACCAGTACCAACAAATCCTATATATATGGTATTTTATATTGCAGTGATTATTTTCCATAACCAGCACGAATCAAATCATATATCTATGGTATTTTATATCGCAGTAATTATATATGATTCAGTAATTATCTCCTTATCTATTAGCTCTGATGCTCTATGTTATCGCCACATGTAAACCCTTATTATTTTTTTATTTTTGAAAAATTTATCAAAACGTGGGTCAAAAATTTATTAGCAACAAAAACCTTCAAAGAACCTAACACCAACAGAGTCGGCGGAGAAATCGACACAGACAATAGTGGTAGGAGTAGATTAAAGATAAACAAAAAAGGAACCAGAGACCCCACCAGGCCAAACAAAGAACAGATCTTGGATAAAAAAGGGTGGAGGGAAAGAATTCAAACCTCTATCTAATTCGTCTGCAGAGAAGAGAGGGACCACAGGTTCATCGGTAGAAGCCCCAGCATCAGAATAGCTCACCCATCCACCCGTTTTGAATGATAATTGATAAGTTGCTAAGTTACCTTTAAGAACTTAAGTAAGTGAATAATAAGGTAAAAGGCATAGTGAGATTATTAGAGTGAAAAACTTGATTGAATTGTATGAAATAAGAGTGAAGTGATGTTAAACCGAGTGTAAATACGTGAGGGAGTGTGTGGGGAAATCTTTCTTTGCTACTAACCTTTGATGCAGGTATTCACAATGTCATAAAAAAGTATGACACAATTAAAGGTGAATGATCTTGTAGAAAGACAAGATAGGTTAGATGTAATGATGGAGGCTTTGATGGGAAAAATAGATAAAATGAGTATCGAGATAATTAGTAAACATGATATTCCAAGTGGTAAGGGAAAAGAAGTTAAAAGGTCTACTTAATGAGCACTTTCTTCTTCAGATGGAAATATAGCTGAAAACTCCAATGTTGATGAGAAGGATGATGTAGTTAATCATGAAAGGAAGTTTTGTACATACCAAAATCTCTTATATGAGACATGACTAGGGAGAGAGTTTGGCGGTAGAGTTCGACCAAATAAGGATTTAAGCCAATACAGGAATTTTGACGATCATGATGGTTTAAATCATAATTTAGGTAGCATACAACTTAAAATTCCAGCATTTCAGGGAAAAAAAATGATCTAAGGACTTATTGAGATTGGAAAAAAAAGGTGGAATTTGTATTTGATTGCCATCTATATTTGGAGGAAAATAACGTAAAACTAGTTGTATTTGAAGTCACTGATTATGTTATTATTTGATGGGATCAACTTGTTATAGGTAGGAGACATAATGGAGAAAGAACCATTAATACATTAAAGGATATGAAAAAAATCATGAGAAATAGGTTTGTCCTTAGTCATTACTAGAGGGAACTATATAATAGATCACAATCTTTATCTTAGAGTTCTAAAAGTATTGATGAGTATTTTAAAGAGATGAAAATAACTATAATTAGAGCTAGTGTTTTTGAAGATAAAGAAGTCACAACGGCTAGATTTTTAAATGATTTAAATAGAGATATTGCTAATGTGGTTGAATTGCTGTATTATTTAGAAACTGAAGATATGATGCATATGACTATAAAAATGAAAAAAAACAATTGAAAAGAAAAGGTAATGCAAGACCAAATAATTATTTGAGATCCTTTTAGGATTAAAAGTCAAATCTTAGGATAGAGAGTAAAGCATAAATAAAGTCAATAGTAGTACCTAAAATAACTCGATTTTGACCCCCTTTTTCTTACTTGTTACCAAAAAACCCAAAAAATAGCAAAAAACAACAAAAAAATAAAAAATATATTGAGTCGATGTTGATTTTTTAAAAGATATCAAAATACAAAAAATAAGAAAAACAAAAAACAAAAAAAGATTTGGATAAAGGGACAAAAATGCAAATAAAGAAAAATGAGGAACCAAAATGATTTTTTTAGTTGCTTGGGGATTAAGCAATTAGGAGAAAAAGATAAATTATTTTGCCAATAAATATGTGGTTGTACCACATAAGAAAAAAAGGAGAATTTTATGAAGGAGGTCATTATAAAAAAACAAAACTAACAAAAAAAAAAGGACTCTCTCCAGCTCACATACTTTTCCAAAAGACATACACAAAAACCCCAGACCCATGATTTTCTAAACTAGCCACCACTCACAAAATAAAAAATGCACTGAGCCACATAAAAAAAACCTCGAGGACTATTTTTGGTCACCTAGCCTCCAACCAATAACACAAAAAAAACCCATACCAAAAGTCTCCCTTTCTTCTAGGAGTAAACCATGACCCTCTTATGTCCCTCATATTTAGCACCATGTAAAAATGCATAAAAAAACACAAGAGAAAACAAAAAAACAAAGGGATTATTTTCCCTAATTTATTTTTAAACCCACAACTCCCCTCATCCTTCACTCATATCTCCTATAACAGCCTGAGTCTTGGTCTCCCAAAACACACAACACTACAACCCAAAACAAGAAAGTCGACAGGCTCTCTTTCATCCAAAAACCAGTGGCCTCCACATTCATCAACAACTCACATCAGCCTCCTAACAAAAAATCATCTTTCTTTCACCTACACCAGCCACCACAGCACAACCTCTCTCATTTTATCCCT
>Ga0325411_1002277_pt1 | contig 21630 bp, 14 predicted proteins | sample PopdelMetagenome_13_FD_206181 | JGI IMG/M metagenome (GOLD analysis project Ga0325411, IMG submission 206181) | Populus deltoides microbial communities from Bellville, Georgia, United States - Xylem-PdIQD-R4 | ecosystem: Host-associated > Plants > Phyllosphere > Stem > Wood/Secondary xylem...
GGACCTAATTGGAAAACCTTTTGTTCTAGCAAAGGTCCATGCCAAACCAAGACTGGTGGGCTTAGACCTAAATTAATGGAACCTATGTGGCATCAATTCTTTATAGAGTAATGGCAATTTAAGGTGCTTGTAGTCTGGTTCTTTACAGAGCAAGAATTCCTTCATCGGCTATAATCAAGCTAAAATTTTGTTAATTTTGAATTTAAAATAAAATGAGAGGTATATCAGTTCATTCATCAATATTGACCACACTTAAATTATTTTTTTCTCAACAATATTTTCATAATATTCATTTATCTATCTTTTTCTTTAAAAAAACAGAAAAAATATAAGATAGGTGAAAATGAATAAATATAATTAATTTTTATTTACAATTACCATGCTGGGGAAATGATATATCCTATGATAGGATACCAGTCCTAATAGTGAATGACGTTTTTAGTTATCGGTGGTATCTGTATTAAGCGTTTACGTCTTCATAAGCCTGTTATTGATTAGCGTCATATGAACAGAGAAACCAAGCTTCTCAAGAATTTAGTTTCTGCAAGCTGAAGGCAGACTCAACGCAGAAGCCTCCACCATGGAAGTAGACCAAGATGAGGAGTTTCTCGTTAGGTTCAGTGAGCTTTGGGAGGTGGAGTCTTGCTGAGATAGAAGGGTCAAGTGAAATGGTGATGTCCTTGGATAAGACTCCAGTTTCTGTCTTCTGAGCCTTAAAATGATGCAGGCACTAGTGGAGAACCTAATAAGCGCTCCGCAGAGCCATCCTTGAAAACCCGGACAAAAGGGAGTAGCTCGCGGGCCATTTGCTTACCAGCAGAACCCATAAATGAAAAGAGGAAGATATGAAGTGTAATAAGGAAATGCAAGGCACAATTAAGGATTGATGAACTGGGGTGGTTGTTTTTCCGTTTAAAAATATCTTTAAAAAATTTTTTTAAAAAAATTGCTTTAAATTTATAATTTTAGATTATTTTAATATAATGATATTAAAAATAATTTTTTAAAAATAAAAAAATATTTTAAAAAACTTCTTTCAAATATTCTTGAGGAGGCATGCCGACACTCGCGTCCTTTGCGAAGCGGCTCCGGCCCTGCACTTTGAAAAACTAGCTCACCTCTCGGGAGCTATTCGTAAGCTGGTCGATTTGCATTAGAAGATTATTTGCAAGCAATTGTTATCTTCGTTACCATACAAGTCTCAAAAGTAATAAATGTTTGGCATGAAAAAGACACGTTTGGCATGAAAAAGACACGTGCATTTGTGTGAAAATTTTGCACTGGCAACCAAATGCAAGCCAGTTTCATTTACTCCTACGCTGTCCCGGGTAAAAGATATATAATTTTAGCTGCTATCTTTCTGGGGCATAACTTATAAGTTAAAACTCGAGAATTAGTTGAGCATCTACAATGATCGACCAAACCATGTGGAGGAGCCCAATAAAAAAATCATACCCCAAAATCATAGCACCCGGAAATGGTAAATAGTGGTTTTACATAAACCCGTGTACAGGGGGGGATAGAATTCAAAGATAACGTGGCACAAAGAGAGTTTCAAGAAATATACAGCACAAACGTCTAAAAACGGAGGGTAAATTTGAACTCCTAGAACTAAAAGTGACTAAAATAGTTTTTTTTAATAATTTGGGAGGCCCATTGCCCCACTCCTCCAAGTCCACCCTCAGCCATGTAGCTCCCCTTAAAAGTCACTTTCCGAGACTAAAAGTCCTTCAAGGAAAGAGATTCTAGACCTGGAATCTTTTCCTAGTTTTTACTTTGCCAAGAATTTGCTTCAGGCAACGACTCTGTTATTGCGCACAAAAAGATGCATCTCCCGCTAATGCCAATCAGAGAATACACGAACATCGCAATCATGTTGGAGGTGGCCCGTGTTTCCATCAACAATCTCAGCGGAACTAATGTGGAAAGTTACAGAGTGCTAACATGCAACGTAACTCAGGCAACAGGAAAGATTAAGAATTTAGGAGCCATCCTATTAACCAACCTATTAGAATATTTCAATGGCTCAGCATCAATGAGAACATCTACCACTTTCTGTACAAAAATATCTAGTCAGATACGAAGAATCAAAGCCAGCCATCTAGAGCCGCGAGTTATGTTGGTTAGGTTTGGTGAGTGCTTTGTCAAAGTAATCACGAATCTCGGGTATTATACGGTGGATTAATTGAGAGTGCCTGCAATATCAGTATACAAAATAACGTCAAGAACCAGTTGAGAGTTTGGAACCGGTTCTTTTTTTGTGTGTGTAACGAGTGTTTTCACATTCTAGAAAACTACTGGACAGTTCCAAAATTAGTTAGTGGAAAGATCTATGCTAGAAGAATATAATAGTATTGGGATAGACACCCAATGATCTTAATTTTTGAAAATTTTCTTCCCAGCAGTGGAATTTTTTTTAATCTGGGATTACAACATCATGTGGATCCCAGAATAGAACTCCTTTTCCTGTCTTTTCTAATGGAATCAGAAGCAAATATTTATGTGTTTATGTTCATTGCCATGTGGCATTTTTTAAGATAGCAAGAGCGCAGGAGTTAAGCAACAAACCTGGGCTTATCACTCAATTTATCGAACTGCTCCAAAATAAACAAAATGCATCTGTGCCTCAATGAAATAGCATGGAAAGCTTCCGAAAGTTCATACATGCTTGAAATGTTTTCCAATGTTATATCCTTAAGCAAACATAAAATGTTTATCAGACATCGGCTTTCAACTTAAGCAGTGCAAGATTGAATATTCACATGTATAAACAAAAGCTTCATGGCTTACCTGTGCTATGGTATACTCGCATAGTCGCTTAAGCCCCTCCAACAGATATTGGTCAGCAGCCCTGAGGAGATCCTGTGCGACACCTAATGTAACATCTACTGAACCTGTGTATATGAATCTGTAGAAAACAGAAACAAGTTAGATAACTGTTCGTTTTATGAAAGCATGAACTTTACATTCCAACAAACCTCATCATCAACTCAAAAACCTCCCATCTGATATTTGGAATTTCAATGTCCCTTGCATCCTTTTCCTGTTAGACGCAGAGGAATTAATCAAGATGGACATGAATGCTGTAACCATCTTGGTTGCCTGATGCATAACACAGCAACTCAAGTTGCCTATCCTATCTAGATTTCAGGCTATGCAAAAAAACTGAATACATTACTTCGTATCCCATTGAGTTTGACGTCCACAATAAGGGGACTAACACACAGCATAACTCTGAACAAATTGAAAACAGAAGCCAATGATTTATCTCAGTTGAATGAGTTCAGATAGCAACAGAAGATTGGGTGGCAAAATAAAGTTTGAAAACAACCATCTCTCGCACCCTTCCCCAAGAGGGACACAAAGAATGGTTGGTAAACCATGACATCCGCACAATTACAAGATCTTACCCGGTAACCACCATCAAACATTGCCCGAAATGCATCTGAGGAAGCAAGCAGGCAAATTCTGTGGGCATAGAATCGTCTACCTGCAGTACAAATTAAGTCAATTACATAACTCATCAGGGCAAGCAACAAAATTGCTTTGCACTAAAACGAAAATCACGAGTCAGGTATCCTAAACAAGTAATACTGCAGTATCTAGAACTTATAATTTACAACCTTCGACGAGAAAGGTGACGTCCGACAATGTAGCATTGTTTACATACTGCTCTCCTAAATACACCTGCGAAGAGAATTAATTGTTACCATACACAATTCAACAGTCAAGAGATTTTGAAGTATAGATTATCTTTCATGTTGTGAAACAAATACTACATAATAAAACAGCATCAAATGGAAATGCATGATAAAAAATTCAACATGCATTAAACATGCTCGAAAATTTTACTTGACGTTTATTTAAATTGTTCTTCACCAAAACTAGAACGATACAACCATAAATTTCAGAATACCCATGTATTCATACTAGGAAGCATACCCAACAAATAGACATTTTTATTTGTTTACACAGCAAAACAAAATGCATGAACAAAAGACCAAAGAGTTCAGCGAGGAAACACACCTGCGGTGTTGGAGAAGGAGGAGCCGCATCCACAGGAGAAAGAATCGTTGCTTTGTTGGCCAACCTGTAAAGAGCTATGGCTCCATCAAGTTGTTGCTTCGGGCTTGAAGAGCCAAGAAGCCCAAGGAGTAAATCCAATCCTGCACTCAAATAAATAAAAATGGTAAGATTTTTCTTCTTTCTAAAATTGAACATCGCGTGTAAGTAATAAGAATAGGACATGCCACTATTATTAATGAATATTGCTCTCTGGTCATCTGGGGAACAAAGATGTGCAAGAGCTAGAGCAACACGTCGTTGGACAGCCTTCTCCGCTACACGCATTAGATACAATAAGTGGTTTAAAACCTACATATGAAAATTATACAATTTCAAATTGGAGGCTTGGATATAAAACTCTGAAGAAACATAAACCTGCTACAGTTTCTACAACTGGATATCGCCAAATTTTATGACAAAAGGAAGAGGGACAGGGAAAGAGTAAATAAAAAAAACTCACTCTTCCATGAATCTTCTCCTCCAGTCTTTTCAAAGTCTTGGCTACACAATCTTTTGTTGCCTGGAAATATGTTAATAATTTACATTGGTCATTGTAGATCAGATTAAAACACAATGGGAAGGCATACATCTTGGTCCCAACATGAAAATATTCAAGCTACCGTTTGCTTAAAGCAATATAGCATCAGCAGCATATGCGTGTATATGAGCATAGACATAACAGCTACTGTTCAACTATAAATGAAAGTTGCATACCTGAACAGTAAACTCTCCATCCTGCAGCTTCTGAACACCTCCCACACTGATAAAATCAGAGACGTTGTCCTATTGGAGAGATGAAACACCACAAGATCATACTAGATTAGAAAGACTTGCAGTTTAATAAAATTCTTATTAAAATGGAACAAACAAGGTAGTTTTGGTCAAGTTCCAAAGAGTTCAGTAATTATTCCAATACCTCATTATCTGCAAGGCCATACAGAGAAAATGCAGCATTATGTTGAAGAGATCCATTCTTTGAATCCAGAAGCTTCAGTAATGGCACTAGACCACCATTGTGGGCTATACCAGCTTGGTTGTGTGTGTCCTGAAATTGAGTAATTTTTTTAACCTGAAATTGAGTAACTTCTTCAACCCAAAAAGAACCATCCAGCCAAAAAAAATCTGTTGAATTGCACATAAGAACTTGCTCAAAGATATTATTACTTCTTAAGTCCTCCAGATTTTTAAGTAAAACAATGTGTTGCAGAACACTTGCACATTTGATGAAAAATAATTTGAAGTACGGCAATTGGTCAGCTTTTAAGGAGTAAAACAAAACAAAAAGTTAGCTTAACAGCAAAGAAAATCTTCAACGAGCACATGGTATGAACATTTGCATATTACAATGCGAAAAAAAAATTGAGCTTACAAAAATGATTAGCAATTAAGGAAAGGTGAAAAAAAGGGCAACATCCCCAATTGCAGCAGAGAGAGGAAGGAAGAAAATTGTGATAAGAGTAAACAAATACTTCATTACTCTGTTTGAGAATTCAACTTGCTTGATAGAAAAGGCAAAGAATACAAATTATAACACAAACCATATTATGTAACTATAAAATCATTAATGGCCAGATCTACATTATTTTGGAGGAAAAAGGTGGCTAACTCCACCAGCAAATGTAACATTGTTTCATCCGTAACTGGTATCTTTGTACTTCCATACAAATAGAGTAAGTGAAACAAAAAAAAATGGTAACCTGTGCCAACCTCCCCAATGCAAATGCTGACATTTCTCTCAGTTGGACATCGGGAGACTGGAGCATCTCGATCAAAGGTTGAACAGCACCCCTTTGTACAATGTGCACCTGCAAATAACTTTTTCTTCAATTTACCAAAACAAAAGAAGAGCTTGCAGAGAAAACAAAAATAGAAATGACTGGAAAATCAGAAAAGGTCAGGCAAACGAGCCTCAACAGATTAAGGTGCACTCTTTAGTGTGTTGTCTATCAGTTCAAGAGCTACAGATAGATGTGAAAACTCAGAAACAATAAAAGAACAAAAATATACAGGAGACAAGCTAGATGAGAGGAGAACTGAAGGGGAAAATACAAAGGGTGTTACAATGCACCTTGCAATCTGAATCTGTTGCTGCAAATTGTCCAAGTAATAAAGCAGCCTCCCTTTGGCTCTCAGAGCAGCAGGAGCTGCGCAAAAGAGTAAACTTAAGAAATTGTGAAAGAAAATAACATGAGCTGGAAATTTTAAGAACTAGGTATCATTCAAACTCTGCCAAGCCTAGCTTAAAGAGAGTTTCAAGGTGACAAGTTTATGAGACCAGACAAACCTAAGTAAACCAATAACAGGTTGGAGAGCCCCAGCAGCAAGAACTTCTCTTTTTATGCTTGGGGATGAATGTACCAGATTTCCAATCACACCTACCTGCAAACATGAAAAGGTTGATGAAAACAAGAAGTACGAAAAAAATTCCTCACCAATGCAGATTTCAAAATTAATCACAGAAGGCAGTTTGAAATATCATACTGCTTCATAGTGTATGGCAGCAGCATCAGATCGTAACATTAATATAAGGGCGGGAAGAGCATTGCATTCAACAATCTGCAATATCAGAAAAGAAAAGAAAAATTAGCATTTACTCCTTACACAACCAACCTGATAAAAGTCAAACTTACTAAAGAAGGTCCAATCACCTGATTCTTGTTCTCATCATTCTTAAAAGCCAGGGTTCTAAGTGCCCCGGCAGCTGCTCTTTGCACCTTTGTGTCAGTGAATTCAAGCAACTCAACCAGAGGAGGAATCCCACCTTCCATCCTGCATGTCCAGTTCCAAAGGCCATAAGAATACTGAGCAGACTGCTGAATACAGAATTGAAATACAATTATCAACAAAATTAGCAAACCTAACACGAGTTTTAATGCTGCTGTTCTCATGAGCAAGATTGGTGATAGCATCAGCAGCCCTCCTAATAACGCTATTCACAGCTCGAGAATCAGAACCATCCTTGTGAACATCCCTTTGCCTCTTCAACAAGCTCACAAGATGTGACAAAGCCCCAGCGTCAACAATGAGTTGCTGATGCTCTGGCTGTCAGAAAAAGATAGGAGATAAAAGTAAGATTCGGGGGACATCACAGGTTCCCTCATTATATCTAGATTATTTGCCAACCAAAATTTTCAAAAGCCTTGAACCAAATATGTATTCGGGGTACAACGTGAACATTTATGAATCATTCAATGCTTCAAACATTAGATGTGCTTCATTCAAATGATGTTTTAAATGTTATTTTTAACAGTTTCAAACATTAGATTAATGACTCAAACTCCTTCATAAGAACCTACACATTGATTTAGTTGCCATTGCATAGCCAAGCACAACCTATATTTTTCTTCAAAACAAACTTGAGTATATATACAATACTACATACTTTAGTCTTCAGCACATTGTGTGCTCCATATGCTACCCTTGCTTTCCTTTCATGGCTTCGCTTGTAACATTCCGTGGGCAATATTCACATAATATACTACAAATACTCCTAACAAGGACTGGATGTGTGCCACTACAACTACAACGTTCATACGACAAAGTAAATGAACCGACTACCCAAACAATCCCTTCTTGTATGCTAATTTCTTTGTAAGGAATTAAAATAACTAATTTCACTTAGTACATGATCACCAACACAGCTATATTCCTTCAACAAAATCAGCATATCATAAAACATTTTCCAACAATTTCTCTATGCAGAGATAGAAACCTCTTAATCAAAATCTTATCCAAACACCACATCCAACACACGGATTTACAAAGTGATTGAACTAATTCACCTTGACTGCAAGCAGCCCAAGCGCAAAAGCACTTCCTTTCTCGACTTCATGCTCAAACGGCTTCGAATTATCATGATCAATTTCACTTGACGGTGGTACTTGAAGATGCTTAACCAGTGCAGGAACTGCACCTCCTTCAACAATCAAGTTCACTACTTCCTCTATAACAAAATTCCTCAATTTATAAGCAAGACATGCGAAAATACACTTATTTAAAACTAGATCCGATTTCATGAACAAAAAAAAAGATCTAGGAAATAGCGGTTACCGTTTTTTGCGAGTTCTGCGAGGACGTGAGTAGCGCGTTTGGCGGTGGCGCGATGAGCTTCGTCCCATGAGAAGGTAGAGTTGAGGATATTAACCTGAGCATAAACCTCGTTCAATATCACTTTCCGTGCCTCGCCGTAGGGAGCTGCAGCGGCCTCCTCCACCGCCGAGATCTCTCTCTGCTCCTCCTCAATTTCCTCTTCAAGTTTCCTTTTTTGCCCCTTCCTCTCAGGGAGCCTCTGATCTTGGTGCTTCTTCAGCTCCATCCACACGTAGAAAGTGAGAGGCTGCTCAGAAATTAAATTTTAGGATTTTGAAGGGATCACTGGATCAGGGGTACTTTCGAGATTTAGATTTTTTAAAACGCTTTTATTTGTACTTTTGTTATTTTCGCCTTGTTTCTTTTCTTTACTTTTTAGTTTTTACTTTCCTTTTTCCTGCTCTGGTGAAGGATGTTGAGTGCTAAATATGTCGGAGTTTAAACCGGGCACTTTACTTTCCGGCTCTAGTTAGGTGGGAAGTGCGCCTTGGTGATTGATTTGCTTTAAATTGCTAGCGTGCACTCCCGCCGGAGAGGTGGGGAAAAGCAGTGAAATGCTCTAACGTGCGCATGCTAGGTGAGTAGGTAGAAAAGAGATGGGTCCACACCAACGTTGGGGTCCACCTGGATTGCATCGGGGAAGTGAATGATGCGTGGCTAGTAATGATTCATACCGGGATAATCGTGGGTGCTGGCAACAGTCAAAGAAACAAGGGAAGGGAAGGGAAGGGATTGGAGTGGAGAGACCTCTTTTGTTTGTGGCTTTCCACTGGACAAATTGAATATTTTAAGGCTGCTGGCAATGTTTATGGCTTTTATTTTCTGCAATGCCATGGTTCACTTGTCTTGCAAGATATCAGAGTATGATACTGTTTCTAAAGCTTTCTTCGAGAATCGACAGAAGAATGGCACTTTACATAAGTGCAATGTCCAGGAAAAGAGGGCGCCACGGCTACTCATGGATAGGTTTGGTCTGCATGTACAGTTAAAGTTATTTTTGTTTTTCTGTTTTAAAAAAAATTAATTTTTTTATTTTCTATTTACTTTAAATTAATTTTTTTGATATTTTCAAATTTATATTAATATTAAAAATAATTTTTAAAAAATATTATTGTAATTAAAAAATAATTACAACCAAATTTCTAAATACCCGCAGGAATATTTCTAGAAATGCAGCTGGCAGCATGCTTTTTTATTATTATTTTTAAGGTGCTATTAGCATTGTAACAACACCTTTTTTAGCAGTTGGGGAAGAAACAGTGAAAAAAACGTTTTTTTACAGGAACGTGAACAGATTCGTTTGTTTTTTAGGAGTAGGGGAAGGTAATATAGATTAAACACGGGTCTAAAAATGGAAGGTGTAAAGGTGTCTAAAAATGATTAACTACTATCTTTGAAGCATAGTTTTGCTTTTGAAACCTGCATCGATTGCTTTTTAAAATATTTTTTATTTATAAATATATTAAAATAATATTTTTTTTATTTTTAAAAAATTATTTTTAAAATCAGCGCATTAAAATTATCTAAAAATATAAAAAAAATATTAATTAAAAATTAAAAAATTAAAAATAATAATTTTTTAAAAAAACGCTTTACAAACACAAAAAAAAAAAACAGGAGTAATTCAGATTGAAGTTTTATTGGATTTCACTTATAAAATATATGGAAAGTGATGATGCTTTTATAGATAACCATAAAAAAATGTATACGTGAGTGTCAATTAAATCAATCAGTATTTATTGATGTAGAGAATAAAAAATGATGCAGTGTTTTGATTCTTGGTTATTTTTTTATTATTTAAAACATTTTGTTTAGCAATGTTTTTATTGTTTAGAGGATAATTGATTTGAATTATTTTCTTGGGAGCAAGGTTAATTCAAACATTGGAACGATAGATCATCAATCATCAAATGGTTGGGTAATTGCAGTTATATATGATCAGAACAATCCCGATATTACTATAGTCATTGCACGTAGCTATGATTTTTTTCAACGTAGTCGATCAATGTCATTTTATAAAAATGATTGTCATGGATAGAAAATCAACTTTATGATGACATTGATCATCTCATCGCAAATTTGTTCATGATTTAAGATAAAAATCACAAGTTCAATAGCATTAAAATTGTGATTTGGATGGGAAAGTTCCGAGATGAAAGAGAGCAAGAAAATTAACAAGAAAAACCTAAAAGAATAAATATTTTTATTTACTTCGCCTTATAAAATACTATTAAAAAAAATCTTTCCTTGTAAAATACCATTTAAAAAGAGAGGATTTTATTTTACTACTACTTGCAAAATATCATTCCCTCTGTGCTGTGTTGAGAGGAGGAGTACAGTAAAATCTTTTTTTTTACTGTTTTTTTGCATGGTATTTTGTTTTTTTTTTCAATTCAGATCCTATTTTTCAACATTAGGTGTATTATGGTTTGGGCTTTATAATTTATTATTTTATTAGATTATCTCAACATCATGATTCTGACCGCGAGTTTGATGGGTTGACTCGAGTTTTTTTTCCTTTTCTAATTCACTTATTTTTATTTTTATTTTTATCATTTGATTTTAGATTGTCTAGGAATAAGACGACGTGATTTGTTTTGATTTACTTGCTGTAAGGTCATTTCGATCTTTTAACTCGGGTCACATGTTTAACGGGTTGACTTGAGTTTACTCGAGTTATTTTTTTGTTATTTTTTAATCGATTTTCCAAATTCAATTCAATCCTTCAACATTAGATTTATTGAGGGGTGGACTTCATATTTGTTTTTAAATTACTTTTTATAAGGTTATCTCATTCTCATGATTTGGACCATGGGTTTGATCAATTAACTTGGTTGACTCGAGTTTTATTTATTTATTTTTCTAATTAATTTTTTTACAGATTTTATTCCTCAACACTAAGTTAATTGGATATTAAGTTTTGTGGTTTGTTTTAGTTTGTTTTTCATGAGGTTATCACCATTTCATGATTTAGATCTCAAGCCTAGCAAGTTAAATCATATTATCAATTGTGGATTAGGGTCAGGGTTAGGGTTTTGTAGTTAGATTAGGGATTTTGATGAATTAGGTACAAAATACAATAACTAGTTGTGAAATACGTTAATTGAGTTGATAATTTCATTATCCATGGAGAAAATGATGAATTTAGGTATTTGCCAATTATATTATGGTCAGGGTTTCACTGGATAAACTTTCGTTGAAATTAAATGCCCCGATGAATTTAGGTTGTTGATAAATGAAAATTCGGTTTTGTTTTGTTATTTGATAGACTATCTCGAGGTATTAGAATATTGTGCGTTTATAGTGGTATAATTGTCAATACCGACTATGGTATCACCTGCAGCAGAGGAAGTAATGAGTTCTTAATTGTTATATTAAATATGTTTTTTATCAAGCTACTAGAATGATATGTGATCGAATTTGGCGGAATATGTTTCAAATTGATATTAAAGTTACATAAATGATGAAAATTAAAGTAAGTATCACTTGTTATTTCGATGCATCCACTTGTAATGACAAGAGTGTGAATCCAATGCTTAGGTTCGTTAACAATAACAAGTTGCATATTATAAAGCTTTGATTTAGTAGTAGACTTAGACAAACAAACTCCTTTGATATGGAGTTCACTCGGGTGCCAAGTTACAATTAAAGAACCACATAAGTATCATGAGCAGCTAGTCCCTTTGGTTTAGATGTTAATGTAAATAACCTCATGTCGACACAGTAAATTATTGACATAGAAGCTCAACTGGATATGACAACTACTCCATATTGTTACGGGGAACCCAAAATATATGATGGCAAAGACGACCATCACATTAATAGAGTCAATAAAGATGGGAAAGATGAAGAAGACGGTGAAGATAAGGACAATGAGTTAATTGAGCCACCAAACCAATTCACGAGGCATCATGCTCTTGGGTTTGAAGATGTAGCTAGGCATGTCCAAAATGCATACAATGACTGAGTTTTGATTAATGGGAATTCAGGCTTGTCATATAATGAATTAGGGCTTGACAAAAATTAAAAACGTGGTTAAATGTACCATCACAGTTAAACAGTGACATATCAATAATTCACTGTGGTATAAAATTCAACGTTCAACTAAAACTTATATGCAGTTGTAATGTATTCAGGAACCAACATGTACATGGTATTTGCATAGGAGTATTGCCAGATGCATGATTCATTTGAAATTTCAAGATTGAAAGGGCCACACGCATATCAAAATCCATTGATTTTGCAACACCACTGTCTGATTGACTATGATCTTATTGACGAGGTGATGTTGATAATTGTGAAAGCTAATATAAATATGAATGTTGCAAATATTCAAGTTAGTACGCATATAGATTATGAGCATGACGTCTCTTATTGCAAGACGAGGGTAGCTAAGTAGAAAGTTATTTATTTATTTTTAAAAACAAAGTTTGTAAACCTAATACGGTCTATGATCAAAATCGAGAGTTTGGCATATTAAGCCGTGAAACTTGAGTCATGTAAGGAGTCTAAATATAGAATCTTTAAATTTGACTTCCTGGGTCATGTTCGATAACAAAGCAAGAGAATTCCAGGTACCCTATATGTTTTTTCAGGTTAAAGAAAATTTTAATCAAACCCACAGCGCAATGCAAGCTAAGGAACTAGTTTATATACTAAGAGAAACTAGGGTAAAACCTTTTTTTCCCCTTTTTTTTAAAAAATCTTATCTTTCAATTTTTTTCCCTTCGATTTTAGTTATTTTTTCTTCAATTTTATACTTTAATATTTCGTTAACTCTAAATTAGTATTCACAACTTGTTTCTATTTGTTTTTTATAAAGTTATTGTAATCTCAAATAAATATTTATATACTTCATTGATGTTCAATTTTGCGAGTTATTATTTTTGTTATTATATCATAATGTAAAAAAAGAAAAAGTTAAACTTAGTGGGGTTTATAATCGAAATTACAAATAACCCAAACAAAAATATAATCAAGAAGTTTTAAAACCGACTCATGAAATTAAGTTTAATAACAATAATATATAGTTTTATATTATCTAAATATAATTTTTTCTATTCGACAAATTTCCTATCTGACCGCAATGTTGCGAGGGTCATTAACTAGTGTTTTACTAGAGGGATTATTCATGCTTCAAGCCCAGCAATAAAGAAATTCTTGAAATTTCAATTGTCGATCCAATACAAAGAAATTGATCTTCTTGTTTGTTTTTTAATCTTGTTTCTTACCAAGCCAAGAGGATCTCGCGATCGTACAAAAATACCAGTTGATCGTAAGGAAAAGAAAATGCTACAGATGGATTGCCTTCAGTAGTTACTTGTCAAATTGTGGGTTATAGGAGTAGAAACGCACGGATACATAATAGGAGGTTGATACGTGGCATGGAAATCAGAAACAGGTCAGAGGACGCATATCATCTCCTTCTGTCTTGCAGGACGCAAACGCAAGCGGCAAGCCCAGCCAGCGGACTCGCTGGCTGATTACGCCACGTCAAGTTCACATGCGACAACAAGGCTGTGGATGGAAACGAGGAGGGAGACTTCATTAGCCCGCGAAACGCTGACTTTAAGAGTCACATGAAATTATTAAAATCACGAATTAATTCATATAAAATTAATAAATTCAATAAATATAGTTTGATTTTATAAATTTATTAAATTTATAATATAAATCAAGTGAAGTTTAAATTTGGTCTAAAATATTGTTGACTGATTTTACAAGATTGAACATATCTTTCAAACTGTATATTAGATAAAGCTAAAATTTTATAAGAAAATATTATAAACATTAAAATATATTATAGTAAATTTTCAAATCAAATGGAGTTAGGAAACATAATATCTTAGAGGGTCAAAATTAATAAATTAATATTGTTAAATATATCAAACAAGACCTTCGTGTACTGTTTGAGATATATCTAGAGCCATCGGTTAAATTTTGCTTCGATTAAAGTTGGGATGGAAACTAGATATCTGAAAATTTTCAACTATATATCATAGGCCTAATAATTCATCCAAACAAAAGAGAACAACATGTTTGAAATCAGAAGAGAATGACAAGTTTGAAATCATCACTTAAATCTGCAAAAAAAATATGCAAAAATTGAAGATTCAGGTACATTGAAGAATTTTAATATGAAGATTTTTTTTATTTATTTAATTTTAAATGACTATTTTTAATTTGAATTTTTTTTAGAGAATTAGATATTGTTTAGGGGTTTATTTCATCATTGAATTTATATTAGTTAATTATTAATTTAAACTCATTAGCTTGCAACCCAAAATAGGTCTATCAATACTTATTATGATGGGAACAACCAGGTTGTCACTAGATTTATGTGTGTTTTTTATATTTCAATGATTTTCTTGTATTGAAAATTTTTATTATGAGACTTTTTATTTTTTCTTATCATTAATTTATTGATTCACACTATCTATCTCTCTAATTTTATTTAGATAACTAATTAATTAAATATTGCTGACTCATTTTACTAGATTTTAATATAAATTAATTTTTTTATTAGAATTATTAATATATAACTAATTAAAAAAATTATTTATAATCCAAATTTATATTATATTTTATATAGCCGGTAAAAAAATGCCTTTTTGACTTGGTGGTGATCTTCTTCTACTCTAACATCACTGTCTGCGTTATATATTGCATCTTTTCACCTGATTATAGAATCCAATGAAAATGGACAGATGAAGATGAGAAGTTCAAGGGACGCGCGTGCCATGGCCATTGGCCACGGGTGCAGACAGTCAGTCAACTCTGCCCTCGCTTGTAGATGGCATTGCTTCTTTGGGCCCAACAGTAGGGAAAATATATTTAAGACGATGGGCCTGTTTATAGCTCAATTTCAGGTTTGTATTTCTAACTGCTATGTTCATTTATTTCTCCCTGTAAACAGTTTTAGAACTCAACCTCAACCTGTTTTTTACTTTTTTAAAAGATGAATATATATATATATATATATATATATATATATATATATATATATATATATATTTTATTTTTACATATATAGGATACCACAACCACCACCATTGTAGGATATCGAGCAATGATTTCACGCTTTTTTTAACAACTAGGCAAACCTCTTCCAGTTATATAACAGTCAGCTAGTCACGTTTCTTTGAAAGTGATTTCAATGAAAAATAAATTTATAAAAAGGAAATATTTTTTTGTAATATTTAGTAGTATTGTAAAAAAATAAGTTAAAACATTTTATAGTGTTTGGACATATCATGAAAAATAAAATTAAAAATAACTTTTTATTTATTTTTTCTATTTTTTTTCAATGTTATTAAAAGAACTGAGACTAGATCTGATAGATAAAAAAATTAAAGTAGGATAAAATTAAAAAAATATAATTTCATAAATTATTTCAAACAAAAAAAATAACAATAAAAAAAATAAAGATCAAATGTGACAGATAAAAAAAAAATAAAAGATAATGAAATAAAAAAATCATAAATTATTTTAAATAAAATAAATAACAATAAAAAATAGAGACTAAATCTGACAGATAAAACATTTTAATTAATAAAAGGATAAGAGAAAAACAAATAAAAATAAAAAAACGAGAACCAAAGTTTGTATAAAAATTAAATTTCAAATAATAAAATAAAAAATATAAAAAATACATCAATTAAAAGATTGAGTATAAATTTAATATAATTTACAAATAATATGATATTTATTTTAATTTCTCACAACTTCTAAAAAGTATTTTTTATCTAAAATTAAAAAAAAAAACTAACATAAATTTTTCTTTATTTAAAAAATATTTTCATTAATCAACTTTCATAAAAATAAACAAACTCTTTGAAAAATGATTTTCATATAAACATTTTTGATGAAATAAACATCACCTGGGAACTCTACAATTTCAAAATCGCAGTTGTAAATCTTGGCAGGGAGCATATCGCACAAAAATAGTATCCTTTCCGCGGCCCTGTCAATTCGGTGGTTGCATCTCCACTGTGCCGTGGAGTGGGGTCTTGTAGTTAGGCCGGAGGGTGAAGATGTTATCCACTTCTCTAGTTTGACCCACCTAATTGACTTACTTATCGTTGCAGCAAGGATCAAGAAGGAACGACGACGAATTAATTGCACTAACTAGCTTTAATTATTTTTGACGAAGTTTCAAGCTACCAGAAAACAAACTCAACGGCATCCATTCAACATGCCAAGTGCTAGCCGGTGACTTTAAATAAACGACGCAAAGGCATAAAGAAAATGAAGACAGTTCGCCGACGAGGTTGTTAAGTTGGAGAATTGTTGTTGTATGAAAAAAAGAATCGCACCGAATTTACATATAAATCGAGGTGATACATTCTTTTCACTGCACTCAACTGGTTGTTTAATATTCTTTTGAGATTCAAATTTCTCCACTTATCTCCTGCGAATTTCATTGATTTATGCATTCTTTAGGATCTGTTTATTTGCGACTCTATTTTCTTCAAAATTTTCAAAGCTTTCTCTTTCCTGGCTTTTTTCGACGTCTCCCGCACTCCTCCCTGGACTCACAGGGATTAAGCCGGTACACGATAAAAATAAAGTTTAGAGTGAAACATAAATACTTGAAACTCTATGAATCAAATATAAAAAAAAATTGAGTGCCAAAAACTACGCATCGTTGAAAACAGGACCTTATATTATTAAATGAACTGTAAAACCCCGTCGTTGTCTAGCATACTAGTGGTAATACTGGAATAGTGGCTACTGCCTTTGTTACTGGTCACATTATTTTTTTAGTGAAGAAACTGTTAAGGTCATGCACAGACTAACTTGATATAGCCCAATTAATTTGTTATATCTAGAAATAATTTAAAATGATTAATAAAAATATAATTTGATTTACTTGAAAACCAAGTCAGGTTTTTTTTTAATATTAAGATGATAATATATTAGGTCGATTCGGGTCAATCCAAGTTAACCTAACAAATCTATAATTTGGTTCACAAAACCATAATAACCCAATTAAAAATAAATTTAGAAGACTATGAAGTTTTTTTAAAAAATAATTAAAAAATAAAATTGAAGTTGGGATAACTCTACATAAAACAACTTAATTTTAATAGATGAAATTAAAAAAAAATAAAAAAAATAACTCGAGTTGATCAAGGTTAAACCATCAAACTCATATCATGAGACTAAAATAACATATTAAAAAATAAATCAAAATAAATTATAAAACTCAATTATTAATTAACTTGGTGTTGAGTGGCGAGATTGAAAAAAACAATAAAAATAGACTTGAGTCAACCTGGTTAGCTTGGTCGAATCACGAGACTGAGATAACCCTATAGAAAATAAATCAAAATAAATTATAAATATTAATTTTTAATTAAATTATATATTAAGAGATAAAAATAAAAAATAAAAATAAACTAAGAAAATATGAAGAAAAAAAACAACATCAAATCACTGTTCCAATCAGTGTTTGTTATAATGTCCCAATGAACAGTAATTTACGACGAGAGAAACATATTCTGTCACCTACAGTGGTGATCTACAAATACAAGAAAAATGGACAAGAAACTAAACTCGCTGGGTCCAATCCCTTGGCCCTGCTTCCAAATTTAACAATATCAAAATAGCATCTCGTATATAAACTCTTAGAAATCACTTAGATTGTTGTCCTTTTTGGGTTATATCAATTTTTATATATATAAAAAAATATATTCAGGTTCTATTAATATGATTTTTAATAGTTTAATATTAAATAAAAAAATAAAAAAATCTCAAATAAAAAATTAACACAAAAAACACATAAATCAACCAACTAAACTTAGGATTCGAGTCATGAGACCAGAATAATCTCGTAGAATGCAGACCAAAATAAAATATGAATCCTAATTTTCATTCAATCCAATATCAAAATTATAAAATTAAAAAAAATAACAAAAATCTTCAAATCAAACAACCAAACCCGCAACTCGAATCATAAAACCATGATAACCATATATAAAATAAATAAATAAAACTTATGAAGCCCGATTCCTAATAAAACCAACATTAAATGATTAAATTGATAAAAAATAAAATATAAATGAGAAAAAAATTACTCTAATCAACCGACGTTAACTCGTCAAACTCAAGTCATGAGACCAAGATAATTTCATAAAAAGAAAATAAAAAAAATATAAATTTCAATTTTCAATTAACCAAAAGTTAAAAGATAAAATTGAAAAAAAATATTCAATTAAAAAAAGAATAGAAAAAAAACATAAACTCACAACCGGAGTCATGAAATCATGATAAGTCAAAAATAACAAATAAAATAGTAATTATGAAGTTCAATTCTCAATTAATATAGTGTTGAAAGATAAAGTTGGAAAAAAAATTAAAAAAAGTTAAAAAATTACCCAAGTCAGCATGACTAACTTATAAAACTAACGACCTAAAGCTATGAAACCAAATAATAATAAAAAAAAAAGATTTGAAATGAAAATAAATAAATAAATAAAATCATCAAATATTTAAATACCAGAGTGAAAAAAGTTGACATTGAAAAGTCTTAACATTCTACTGTTCATTGTACATGTTAACAACAATAATAATAAATATGATTGTTAAAAATACAATTACTGAGAATAAAATTCCGAGAATTTTAGCAAGTTAATTCATTGTTCTTCTCTCAAAATTTAATGATTGTTGAAAAAATTTTTGAATACTTACTGCTGTTTTTATGTTCAGCACATAACGAGAGGCTATTGAACATCGTAAATTTTTTTTTGGAGAAAACGAGTTTATACTCCGACGTAAGGAGACGACTGAGAAGCTCTTTATGGATCAAAATGGATTGGAGCCCGACTCTTATGGTGGCCGGAACTTGATAAACTCCGAACTTCTTGTCGGAGCCCTCGAGTTTTATAGCCTGAAATCTGAAAAATATGAATTTTTATTTTTCTTATCAAATAACCTAAGCCTTTTAATTTCAGAATGAATAATAAATAAATGGACAACTTTCGTGCTGTTTTGAATTGATGAAAGAGCGAAGCGTCTCAATGAGAAAATATATCATTGCTTGTAAAAGTAAAACACAGGCCCAATTGCAATGCATCACAATATAATATATTGAGCACTAAATAATTTTATATTAAAGGCTAGACTAGGAATGTGATAGAAATTATAGTTTAAAATGTTTTTACTTATAAATATATTAAAATAATTTTTTAAAAATTTTTAAAATTTATTTTTGATATCAGCATATTAAAATAATTTTCAAACATGAAAAAAATATTTTAAAACAAAAAAAATCAAAATTATAAGGAATACGGTTTGCACCGCATTCCCAGACACAACCCAAAACTGGTTTTTTTTTAGTGTGGTACGTGTTTTAGTTTTAAACTGTTTAATTAATCAACATACATTATATCCCATTAAAATTCTTTTCTTGAAATTTTAGTTAAAAAATATAATTGTATATCTTTTAAATCATAATCACAAAAATTATCAATATACAAAACACAATCCAAGTAATAAATCCATGTCTTCTTGTCTCGTAAAATTTTTTAATTAGACAATATTTGATATTGTGGTAGTGATTAATTTTTAATTATAATTTATTTTTAACATTAGAATATTAAAACAATTCGAAATTACAAAAAAAAAAATCAAAGATGTTTTTTTAATATATATATATATATATAACATATTAAAAATATTATAAAAACAGTTAGTTTTTTTTTTTTAGACAAACAACAATTTAAAAAGTACTTACCATGTTATAAAATGAAGTGGTAGTATTTGGAGACATGCGAGATACACACTAGTTCAAATTTTATACTCCTACCGAACACAAGAAACATTGGCATCTCAAATTCTCTCCTCACAAGAATTTCGAACATTTATGTACAAGACGTGCCTAGATAGTACATGATATACCTCGTTTCTTTTTACGGTGAAACTAGAATTCATTGAAAACTGGGATATAAAAAAACAATTAAGCCTTGAGTTTATTAATGGAGCAAATTAATAATTCAAGTCGATGATAACAATAATAACTTATCTGAATAAAAAAAATATCAACCTGCAAGATTTTTATTGAAAAAAAATAAAAGATAATTCATGGGTATATTCGAGTTTGTTTGGACATTAATAATTTAATGTAAAATTTAAATAATAGTGTATTCAAGATAGACAGTAGGGTTGTTAAGAATACATTTTCGACAGGAAACTAAAAATGCAATATAAACTGTAGTTGCAAAAGCAAATCGTAAAATCATAATATTGCAAGATAATTTTTTTTTCATACATAGTTTAAGTACCTAATAATGCATGGTTTAAATAAAAATTAATACACGGTTCAAGTAACTTGAAAATACAATACATGTAACTTATGTTCATGGATTTTCATTAACTAACAATTAACAAACTCAAAATAAATAATTTGCTAGTGTGTCATGTACACTAAAAATAGTTTCATTGCCATAATCTTCCTTGTTATTCCTTAAGCATTCACTAATATTGTTATTATTTAGATGACTATTATTGTCACTACCAGTACCAACACCAATGTTGTCAATATTATTTAACTCAAAACTCTTTAAATTATTTCGTTTGACATCTATTTGGATATTCAAATCATCTCTCTAGTACCATGTTATTCATTTTAGTATTATTAGAAATTTTTTCTTCGTCACTTTCATCTTCTTTATCATTTTTTATTCGTGTTGCACTATTAATGACACTAAGCAAATAAAAAGTTCGATGAAATATCATATTTTTCCCCTGAATTATCAAATCATTATCGAACGATAGGTCATCCAAAACTACACCAAGATCACTGGCTTGCATTTTGAGTTGGTTGTTATTCAATTTCATATTACACATTACAGATGCCAAGTTTTTTTTTGTGCAAACAATTTTTTTATTTTGTATGAATCTAAATAAGTCATTCAAACTTATCAAATATTTAAACATTAAAAATAATAACATAAAAAAATTCACTATCTCAAATGCATTTAATCTACGCTTACATTTAGATGAAGCGTAAGTCAAGTTTAGAACTCAGATTGCAAACCTTTACAGTTATAAACATTCATCTTTATAAAAATCTCACCACCAAGCTATAGTTTTTTTTTTTAAAAAATCTTTTGTTGTTTTGACAGCTTTAATACCAAACAACCCTTTTACATTTTTAAATGATTCAAGTTATAATTTAATTTTATACTTTTTGATTGTATCATTGGAAGTATCATTACAATCCAGGTAAATCTTAATTTGAAGTATTTTTTTATATATATTTATACTAGTAGATGACAACATGTGAAATAAATAATTAGTAAGATATATATATATATATATATTCATAAAACCAAAAATCACTTGTATTATATAATTTTATAAGTCAACTTATAATTATAACAACCTTAATTGATGGGGCCTCCAATAATTTAATAAAAAATTTGAATAGGTATTTTTTATGCCATGTAATTATGCTTGGCTAATATCTAAAAC
>Ga0325411_1002280_pt1 | contig 21620 bp, 15 predicted proteins | sample PopdelMetagenome_13_FD_206181 | JGI IMG/M metagenome (GOLD analysis project Ga0325411, IMG submission 206181) | Populus deltoides microbial communities from Bellville, Georgia, United States - Xylem-PdIQD-R4 | ecosystem: Host-associated > Plants > Phyllosphere > Stem > Wood/Secondary xylem...
GTATAACATATTTTTTTAAATTATTAAAAAACTTGAAATTATAAAGTAATTCAAATAAAAGATCCTTCTGTTTTTATCATTCAAGTACTTATCCCTTCAAAATCCATCTTCTTCTCGCTCAAAATTGAAAACAGCGTAAAAGTAGCGATCAGATCACTACAAAATCAACATGACAAAGTCCACTCTTTTACATAATAATAATAATAATAATAATAATAATAATAAACCTTCTTTTCCTACCGTCTTTTAAAACTCAAAAATCCACACGTTAAGTGCTTATCAATCCTTCACTCGGCGAGACCTCTTCCTTCCTTCTTTAGTTTTTTCTACGATCTTTCCTCTTTCATTTTCCAGGAAAGTCACCTTCAAAGAAAAATCTAAATCTCCAATAACTCACCCTTGCCCTTCCTCCATATCTGTCTTCATCACTAATACATTAACTTCAATCATAGATCACCTTCCTCCTCCTCCTCTTCCTTCAAAATAAAGGAGTGAAAAAGAGTTGTTGAACTTGAACCAGCAACCCACCTTTGACCAGTCCCACCTTCCTCAGCCAACCAGCCTGCCATTTATCCATAGCTATAAAAATCTTCTGTAAAATCCTTTCTTTTACAAAATTCTCTCTCATCATCTTGATATTAAGATTCTTTCGGTAAAACATGAATGATCTCTTTTCCGGCTCCTTCTCTCGCTTCCACAGTGAAGAAGCCTCCCCGGATCACCATGTAATTCAGATGTCCGAAGCGCAGTCCACCGGCGGTGGGGTTAACCTTGACAAGTTCTTTGAAGATGTAGAGTCGATCAAAGATGAGCTCAAGGAGTTGGAAAGACTTAATGAGAATATGCGGTCTTCACATGAGCAAAGTAAGACTCTGCACAACGCGAGGGCTGTCAAGGACATGAGGTCCAAGATGGATGCTGATGTTGCTCTGGCGTTGAAAAGGGCAAAGCTGATCAAGGTCCGGTTAGAGGCCTTGGACCGGTCTAATGCAGCGAACCGGAGTCTTCCTGGGTGCGGACCGGGGTCTTCTTCGGATAGGACTAGGACTTCGGTGGTGAGTGGGTTGAGGAAGAAGTTGAAGGATTTGATGGAGAGTTTTAATGGGTTGAGACAGAAGATAACCACGGAGTATAGAGAGACTGTGGAGAGAAGGTATTTTACTGTGACTGGTGAAAATCCTGATGAGAAGACTCTTGATCTGTTGATCTCTACAGGTTAGTGATTGATCTTTGTTACAATTTTTGGATTTGATCCAAGATTAGGGTTGACTTTGGATATATGGCTAAAGAAACATGATTTATTTGCCTAGTAAAATTGATTCGAAACTTATACAAAATTGATTTGCAATAATTGAAAGGAGGGATAATTTAGACAGTTGGCCAAGCATGTGTTAGGGAATAGTAATGCTTGCTCATGTCACATATGTGGCAACCCATGACGGATGAGCTGGTTGGTGATTGTTGATAGCCTTTTCCACTTGCAAATACAAACTCTATCTAAAATTTTTATCAATTAGTTTGTATTGGTGTTCATGGAATTTGATTTTGGTCATTTGGGACGGCACTAAATTACTTTACCATTCAAATAAATTTTCAGTGCTTTCTGGGTGTTTGTACCCAAGAATTTCAAGAATGAGATGAATTTGTTGCATTTGTCTAATGGATTGAGCATTTTGGTACGATTCAGGTGAGAGTGAGACATTTCTCCAGAAAGCAATTCAACAACAGGGGAGAGGCAGGATTTTGGACACGATAAATGAAATTCAGGAAAGGCATGATGCTGTGAAAGATTTGGAAAACAATCTAAAGGAGCTTCACCAAGTGTTTATGGACATGGCAGTATTGGTTGAACATCAAGGTGAACAATTGGATGACATTGAGAGCCATGTGGAAAGAGCTAATTCTTTTGTGCGGGGCGGTACCCAGCAGCTGCAGACTGCCAGGAAACTACAGAGAAATTCCAGGAAATGGACTTGTTATGCCATTATTATATTGCTGATCATCATATTGGTGGTGCTCCTCTCTGTGCGGCCGTGGGAGAAAAAAAAGTGATGCTGTCTAGGATTGATATGTGTGACATATTTCAAGGCTACATCTCTTGCTGCAATCCTTTATATTTCCTTCATTTTAGCTTTCCATACGATGGAACATTTTTTTCTTCTTTTTCCTGTTGCGTTGTTTATTATTTTCTGCTTTGGGGAGTTGAATTTTGATATTCGGGGGTCATAGTCTTGCAGATGATTAGAGCCAGTGAGATGGAAAATCATAGGAATTCATGGGCAATTTTATGTTTGTGAGTGCATCCAGGTGGGGAATGCCATGGATTCCTTTACGGGCCTGCCCAGGAATAAATTGTAGACGCACACCCCGTTTTGTATTTAGGTTCTTTTCTGTAACTAATATTTGGGATTTTAGTTGTACGAATCTTCAATTCTTCTTGGCATGTTCTACGCGTTGTGTTGATCATGGGCCATGCCTCTCCATGTAAGCAACTATCCATATAAAAATGCCCCATTTTTGGTGCGTTGTCTAAATTGTAATCTTCTGCTTCAACGAAGGTGGCCTCGGAGTTTCAACGGCTCCCACTTGGCAACAGGGGACTTTGACTGAATAAAGAAATGGAAGGACACGAGGGAGAAGGCAGCATCTCCTGGACTTGTCAAATCTTGTAATTAGACGTCAATAATTGCTCGAGGTCAAAGTTATCTATCCAGGTCTATAACAGGGGAAGTTTTGCAGCGAAGAAGCCAGTTTCTGCAGTATTTGCTTTCAGCTATGGTGTTCCCTAAAATCAACAAAATCATAACATGCTTCATCAATCAACAGAATGCCAAAGGGAAGAATCTTAACATTGGCACAGAAAGGTTGAAGTTCCTGGGGAGTTTTAAAATAAAATAAAAATCTCTATGCAGAAAGTCACATGTTCAAGATCCGAAGGAGATCATGATTTTGTTTTTCACCCCCCAGGAAATACTGCACACGAAAATCGGGGAGAATCTCACCTGAAAGTTTCCTAATACAATAGATAATAAAATTAAATTAAACAAAAATCTAAGAAGGGTCCGTGTTTGACCATGCTATTTCACCCTTCCCACAAAAATCTTTTCACGTAATTCAATAATCATTGTTAGATTGATCGTAACATATAAATCTTTTTCTGTTACCACAATAAAATTATTAAATTATATTTAAAAATAAGATTTAATTAACTAAAATACAAGGCTATTTTTGTATTTTTATTTTTTTAACACAATAAAATTATTAAATTATCCTAAAAAAGAGATTTATTTAACTTACACTTAGGAGCTTTTTAGTATTTTTATCATGATTTTTTTTTTGTTATAATTTGATGATTCAATAACATGAGTATTTTTTTTTAAAAGTTGATGTGTGGGCACATCAATGTGTCGGTAATGGCCACACCCTTCAAGCGATTCATGCGATATCGCCTGATGGCCACACACCAACTTTCAAAACAACATTAGAATCATCTCAATGACCCCTTCATCCTTGAATAATGCGTGTGGTCAACAGTTGGTTTGGTGTTGGTGGCCAATCTCCTCATCTTTTCTCTCTCTTTCTTGATTTCTCGTCTGACCCAAATTTTAAAAGCAAGCTTTCAATTTGTTTTTCCTTTAAATTCAGTTTTTGTTCTTTTGATTACCATTTGTTTTATTTGAAATAATTTAAAAAATTAATTTTTTTTCAATTTTATCCTCCTTCAATTTCTTTATATGTTAGATTTAGTCTTTATTCTTTTGATTGCTATTTATTTTATTTGAGATAATTTTTTAAATTGAACTTGTTTTCTTATTTTATTCTCCTTTAATTTTTTTTTCCAATCAAATTTGATCCTTATTTTTTTATTGTTATTTTTTTTACTTTGGTAAATTTTCTATATTGATATTTTTTTTTGTTTTATCTTTCAACATTAAATTGTTTGAAAATTAAGTTTCTTGATTAAACTCGGGTTTAGGATTTCACGGGTTACGCATTTAAGAGACTTTTCTTCTTTTTTCTTCTTTTATTAAGCTCTTGTTTTTTCAGTTTCATCATTTAATATTTATCTAGTTTGAGATTGATGTCGACATTTTTTTTATTTTTTTTATACGGTTTTTTACTAATTTAAAAACATGACTCAAGATTTTTTTTTTGTTAAATTTAGCTTTTTTAAAAAGAATTTTTTTCCTTGAATTAAATTAAATTAATTGATTAGATATAAGAATAAGATGCTCATTTTAGAATATTTTATTTGGTTTACTTTTGAATTGTTTCTTTGATAGCATAGGTGGCCTTTTTTGGTGTTGTCGTATAACTTTTTACAATGACATTTTACAATGACATTAGAACTTTCTCCATAAACACTTACTGGTGGTGGGACGATGTCTATAGTTAAGAGACAATGAGTCTTCAATAGTCTTTTCTTTCTTCTCCTTCCTTGTAAAGACAGCTTATTTTTGTGGTTAATTATTGCCAATTTATTTTTTTATTATATTATTAAATTAATAAAGTTTTTTTAACCCAGTCAAGTTAATGACTCACATCTAAAATTTTTCTTGCTTCTTTAATACTCATCACCTAAATATTCTTTTTTCACATTTGAAAAAAATTGAACCAGCATGGCACGAGACACCCTAGTAGGGCATATAAAATGAGGCCTTCTTTTTGGAAGTTGTTTAGCAAACTATAGCCACCGTCCAAGCCAGTGAGTTTTTAGAAACGCGTTATAATTCATGTTTTTAAAATAATTTTTATTAAGAATTAATTTATTTTTATATATTTTAAATTGTTTTGATAAGTTCATATTAAAAATAATTTTAAAAATATAAAAAATATTTTAAAAAACAAACCCAACTATAGCTGAAGTATTCACCACTGAGAGGAAGGGTCGAAGGCTCAGATCCATTCACTTTGCTATGCAGTGCTTGGGGCTTAAAATTGAAGGCATAATAACTATGTTAGTAGACGGAGCTTCGGCCTAGGTTTCTGGTCCTTATAGTAGCATTTCCTGGGCCCTTAAATGGGCCTATTAGTTTCATGGCCTTAAGTGAACTGGGCTCATGCAATTGTGTTCCAGCTCATTTGTAGACAGCCCAAATCACATATCCCTTCTAATGGGCTGGGAGTCAACAAGTATCCCATATTTCTACAGTTTCGCATTTGCCCTTATTAGTAATGACCTCGGACCTCCAGAAAACTGCAGGGTTTAAAAGAAGAAGAAGATACGAGTAGCGGCAGCACGCAACAAGCTTACCTCCTACAAACTATCCAGTTTGATGTGCCTTTGGAACTGGCTTTTAGAGATTCATTAGTTTTTTTTTTTCATGCTAGGTAGTGCATCAAGTCAAATTTTTTTATACAAAAAAATACCTAAACAAGTTAACTTGATAAACACGTGAGATATGAGATCGGGATACTTTATAGAAAAAAAAAAACAAAAACCACAAAACTCAAGGCTAATATCAAAAGATAAAATTAAAAATAAAATTAATTTTTTAAAAAATATATTAAAAAAACCCAAGCCAACCCTAAATTTTAAACAGGACAAAATCTTAGTTATAATTTTTATTTAGAAAAAACTCTGTTCAAGTTTTGATAAAATTATAAAAAATTTAACTCTCTAAAATTTTATATTTAAAAAAACTATGAGTTTATTAATTTTTCAGGTTGAAAACACAAAAATAACCCAAAACTTTATAATAGCCAAAATGATTTGATCATTTTGATTTTCCAACTATTTTATTAAATGCCTAATTGTTTTTAAAAATAATATTTTAAAAAATACTGTGATTCTAAACTATGATATTTTATCAGATATTGTAATTAAAAAACACATCAACATTTTAATAATGTTACAGTTTAGTCAGTGATATTTCATCAAACCTTTTTTTTATCATATTCTATTTCAGTATTTATTTATATTGTAGATACTAATTTCACAATTTATCTAAATTTCTATGCATGCTTCGAACTTAAATGTCCTCCGTGGCAGTTACTTTAAAAATTCGGACTGAAGGGATGCTCATTATTGGGACCACCGCAGGAAAAAAAGAAGTCCCAATCTTCATCGAAATTTGTGTGCACACATAAAAAAAGAAAAAGACATGATGTTACGCTTTATAATTACGTTTGACTATATTTTAAAAGTTTTTGGCCTAAAAAAATAAATTAATTTTTTTTCATAATTTTAATGTAACGATATTAAAAATAAAAAAATATTTTAATTTATTTCAGAATTTTAAAAGACCTTATATATATACTACAGTTAAGGGCGTAGCCAGAAATTTTTTTATCCTAAGCTATTAAATAAATATATAAATACTTTTTAAGATTGATAACTCATGTACATGAATTTTTGAAATTAACAGTAAAGTTTTAATTCAAATACACTACCTAAAATATTAAAAAATAAATTTGAAAGTACATAAAATTAAAGCGAAAGTAAAAATAAACTCACTATTAAAGTTACATCCTTTGATGTTTTATAAAATATAATTCATTTATAATCGAATCTGAATCGATATTGTAACAACCCCTCAACCGGGATAAAATAACAATCTCATGTCAACTGGAAAACAAAGTAATAATTAAATTTTTTCCCTCTTTCATTTCCTTCTTTCTTCACTTGATTCTTCCCTAGATTATTGTTTTATAAGTTGAACTTTGTAAGTTTACGAGGTTATTCTTCAACTTTTCTTTTTTTTTTTCTTAGATTTTTTTTATATTTTTCCCTTATTTTTTTCTATTTCTCTCTCGTTTTTTCTTTTCTTTCCTTTTCTATTCTGCTTCTGTCCAGTCGGCAACATATAAAAGGAATGAGAAGCTGATTTGTTTTATTTTTTAATGACAAATAACCATTTTACTCTTAATGAGTCATTTTGATTTTATTTGACGGTCTTTTTTTTTTGTTAGCACTACAAAGCTCCGTTCATTTTAAAATTTTAACCAGATTTTATTCAATATATTTTAAGATCTCTCGTAAAATTTCAGCTCGATCTGATGGTCGGATTGAAAATTACGTCCAATAACGTAAAACTAGTCAAATTGTGATTTTTCATCAAATTTCTAAATTTCTTCAAAAATTCTGAAATTTTAACCCAAGGTAAAGCATCATATTAGAAGGCTCCATGTAAATTTTTAATATTTTTTGATAATTTAATTGAAATTTACAAATTTATTTTACATAAAACTAATTAAAAAATAATGATAAAATCTGGCTAAAGCCCACCCCAGCCTTTGCCATACCTCCGCCTATGACTACAGTATCTAACAAATTTAAATGTACATGGGATAATTTGTTTGAAGGCCTGTGCATTGACAAGCTCTACCTGTAATGCCCTTGAACTTGAAGGCTTAGAATCCATGGAGTAGTCACATGTAATGAGTACTGGGCAACGCCATTAATGTACTGTGGACTGCGGAGAAGATGGACAGCAGCGGCCTGACCATAGTCTGATCGATGGGAGAAAAAGAAAAGCAAAGTGTGCTGATACTCCTGACATAGCAAGAGAAGTTCGTACCTGCTGCTAGTCATTGCTGCATCTTTATCAGTTGCTTAACCTTTGCTATTTTTAACCCTAGATATGCATCTCTTCTCCAGCACAGGCACTAGCACCCAGCTCATCTCTTTCGCTAGAAGTCTTTGTGCCAGGAAAAACACAAATGGTATTTTTGTTATTGAATGTAAAATCCCAGGAGCAAATATGAAGCCCATCGAAAACGCATGCAGACGACTTATTAGCGACTGAAATTTTATTTACTGAGTTGCTTGATGTTATTATTGTCGAAAACAAAAGGCTGGGACTGATTTGTGTTACAAATTGTTCTTAGTTCTTGTCTACTCCTTAATATAAATTATCAAGCTAGTAGAGGGGGGGAGGGAGGGGCTTATAGGAGTGCTGTTCTTTAGACGCTTGAACACAGAAAAACACTGCTGCAAAATATGGCCCTGAATTGATTCTTATTGTTAAATAAATAGGCAATTAATCAGCCTATAACCAAGACTTGGAAACAGAGCACAAGCTTTCCATGATTCTGTAACAAATTCCATCTTATTACGGTAAAAAATTAAATAAAGAAGTTTCAAGCATTGAGCCTAATTAAATCCCATTGCATTGTAGCTAGCTACTTTGGTTAGAAACTACTTTTTTTTTTTATATAACCTTATAAAAAATGTAAAGATGCCAGGAAGTTAAATAGTTTGATGTAAGAATTTTTAAATTTTAATGTAAGAATTTTTAAAATATTGAGATGGTGATGTACTAGGTGACTCTTTTTTAAAAAAAATTGAAATACTAACATATTGAATTAACTAAGACCAACCATGTTTAATCTGTGAAACTCTTGATCTAAAATATGAGCTCGTGATAACACCATAAAATCCAAATCGAAACAAATTAGAAACTAAATCAAAACAAATTAGAAACGATGATTCAAATTAACCAAGTATTGGAGGCCTGGAATGAAAAAAAATCAATTAAAAAATAGCTCAGCAAATGTAAAACTGTGGTTTGTGTTATGACGCGACTTAGACCACTGTTCTTAAAGATAAAAGAAGAAAAAAGAATCAGATTCGGGTAATTGACCTAATTGGATCCATTAAACCAATTTAATTTAACAAAATGGTTAAAAAAATAACAATGATCTTGAAATAACTTATGTTATTTTTAAAATTAGTAAAAACCACAAAAAAGAGTCCGACATCAAAATAAATTAAATACTAAAGGAGAAAAAAACATTATTTAAAAAAAAACAAATGATCTTTCACCTCTATGTTGGGGACTAAATATTTTTTTTATAACCCTAAAAATATTAAAATAAATAGAAATCATGACATATTTTGTCAACTGCCGGTCAAGCCGCTCGTAATCAAGCCACACGCGTAGTCTAGGAAGTTAGACCTAAAACAATGTGAAATCACAAATATGCCTTATATTGTGCATAGTTAAAGAAAATTACGATAAAGCTCCTAGACTAATTTATTTTGCCTTTGAAGATAATCAAGTAAGTGCACTGTATACAAAATTATAAAAATACCCCAAATAAATCTAAAATTACAAATAAATCTAGCAAAAAGATATTTTACGCCTGGAAGAAAGAAGAGATGAGATATCAGGGAGTGGTACTAGCAAGGGTACAATATTATATATAATATTGAAGGATAGACGGTTTCGGAAGTTGGTTTGAGCTAGCAATTTGCATGGAAGGGATGGATGGAATAATTTATCGAATTGTGGGGACCACCCACACACCACCACTCCGACCTGAACTATCAACCATCCTTTTGCTTCCATACCCCCACAAATTGTGTGAATTCCTCAACACCACAAGTTTTTATTTTTTATTGTTGTTTTGCCATCCTGAGAACATTTTATTCAAAAGGGCCCTTCTATTGTATTCGAGGTACCCAGCAATCCTTTCTACAAATTATGAACCCATTTTATTAGCATTATTTTATTAATATCTTTATATAATATTCAGGATTCAGTTACAACTTTCAGTTCCCTTTCCTCTCCTACCACCTCCTTTCCCCTTCTTCATATATAGGAGAATAAAATTCCATACCTCTCTCTCTCTCTCTGAACCTGCAATCCTTTTTCTTTGTAAGCTCTTTGATGGAGTACTAGCTAGTGGTGTCAACTTCTTTGATTTCCTTTTATTTTGGTTTTTTTTATATCATGAACTCATAAATTTCATTTCATTTCTTGCTTTCCTTTTTGGGTGTCTAATTATTGGTTTCTACCTAATATTGCAGGAGACAAAAGGGCACCAAGGTAGATTGATCATCCTAAACATGTATGAAGAGACAGCCTGCTTTGAAACCAACAACTCCATAGTAGAAGGTGGGAATGATGATGGGTTTTGTCAAGTTTCACCATTCATGACAGGTAGCAGTACCACAAGCAGCTTTGAAGAAAGTCTCAAGCTCTCCATGGAAGAGCTCTCTAATCATTACCACCAAGAAGAATCTGCTGCTGCTGCTTCTATGGAAGAAATTCAACTTCAACATCACATGGCTTTTAACAACAACTGCCACCATTTAATGGAACAGTACCCTACAAATCATCATCAAGTCCTGTCATATGACCACTCCTCAAATTGGGATCCCAATACCATTCAATTCCAAGAGATGCACCAAGTACTTGATCAAAATGGCAACTTTAATGCTACTGCTAATACACCATCCCCCTTGCTACCTGACCTTCTCAATCTTTTCAACCTTCCCAGATGCACATCAACATCCACTTTGCTTCCGAATTCATCAATTTCCTTTACAAACCCTGCCCATAAGACTCCCTCGGGCTTTATGGGGGTGGACAGTACATCTGTGCTTTTCGACTCAAACCCGCTTGCTCCACAGTTTAGGGAAATGGTTCATTCTTTACCACCACATGGCTATGGTGTGCCTGCACCCTTGTTTGGCGGTGGCCAAGGGGGTGATCACGTGGATGGACTAAGTGGAGGAGGTCTAAGTTACCAAGATGGGGGTCATGGAGATGGGGTTTTTGAGTTTACTGCAGAAATGGCTTGTATTGGCAAGGGAATCAGGAAATCTGGCAAAGTTACTAAGCATTTTGCAACAGAACGCCAAAGGAGAGAGCACTTGAATGGAAAGTATACTGCCTTGAGGAACTTGGTTCCAAATCCTTCCAAGGTACTGCTTAATAAACATCACCTGATCAACTCTATCATCATATTTACCTGACTACTATATATAAATCAGAATTATTCGGTTTCATATACTTGGATACTAATTATACATTATTTGGTGGGGTAGAATGATAGGGCATCTGTGGTTGGAGATGCAATTAACTACATCAAAGAACTTCTTCGGACGGTTGAGGAGCTGAAATTACTAGTGGAGAAGAAGAGAAACGGCAGAGAGAGAATCAAAAGGCGCAAGACTGAAGAAGATGGTGGGGTAGACGTTCTTGAGAATTCTAACACGAAGGTTGAACAAGATCAGTCAACATACAATAATGGTTCATTAAGGAGTTCTTGGCTTCAGAGGAAATCCAAGCATACCGAGGTAGATGTTCGCCTAATCGAAGACGAAGTTACAATTAAACTTGTTCAGAGAAAGAAGGTTAATTGCTTGTTATCTGTTTCCAAAGTCCTTGATGAGCTTCAGCTTGATCTCCACCATGCTGCTGGTGGCCTTATTGGGGATTACTACAGCTTTCTGTTCAACACTAAGGTCAGTTTTTATCATGTATCAGCTAGCAGCTTTGATTAATTAATTCCTTATGTTATGCACATAATTAACTAAAATGGTGGGTTTCGATGGACATTAATTAAGACATGTACTCTTGATGTTGCAGATAAACGAAGGATCATGTGTTTATGCTAGTGGAATAGCCAACAAACTGCTTGAGGTTGTGGACAGACAGTATGCATCCAGTACCAGTGTACCAGCAGGCAGTTGTTAGTAGTGTCGCAGGGCATCATATTCCTAGTTAGAAATATCAACCCTTTTTTCCTGTGCTTTTGTTTAGACAATCACTCTTTTCCTGTGTTGAGGGAACAATTGGAAATTAATAGTCAAGATACACATACCAGTAGTTATAATGTTGGTGAAAGGATAATCATAGGACTTCTGTTTTATGTTTCTTAAGTTTCAAGTTTATGCTAGTTAATTCTGTTCCTTGTAATGTTGGTGAACCATGTAGCATGGTCTGATTAGTTTTTGCAGAATCTCATAAACTTGCACAGAATAAATCAATCAAATGATCATTAATTAAACATTCTAGGCTCCACCCCATATAAAGTAAACTTCAGCTTCGCTTGAATCAGGAATGAAGTTTAGTCTTATGTTCATGGAGTGAAAGAGTTGTACATTCGTTTAAGGCCAATTTTAGAATTATCCATGAGATGGTTGGCTTTTAAGAGTCTATCTCAGAAACTAATAAAATGATCATGACAGGCTTCACTTTTGCCCATCAGATTATTCAAAAGAAGTAAGCCATTTCTGACAGAAATGTTCCTTCTGGAGTTCTTGCTCGCTACCATTTTCATCCACTCCTATCACATAATGGCACCTTATTTATCCATAATGGCAAACAAGTATTTTGAGAAGCAGTTTGAATTAGCATACGCCACAAACTCATCAATGTTTCTACATATGCATGCGGCTGCTGCAGGTTTCTGTGAAATTGTAGAGCGTAACAAGGTAGGTCAGTTTGCCCTCTTCGTCGATGAAAGAACCACACAATGCTGGCTATTCAAATTTTGTTTTATCATCTTTGTTTTGGGTGCCCTGTAGTCTTTTGCATAAACTGTTGTTGTTGAATCATAACAAGATTTCCGAATCGAGAGAGACACACTAAATCTTAAGGAAACCAAGATAAAAGAGGAGACGCCCTCAATATTGCAAAAGAATCAAGGTTTTTATTTCGTTTTTAAGCTAAATGTCTACTCGAGGTGTTTATTTATCGGCACCCAAAAAAATTAAAGGGTCCTAATAAAAGTAAGAAACATAGATATGAAAATTAAACCCTATATTTCTTTCTGAAATAGATAGCTCTAAAAACTGTACTGTGTGGGCATACATCAGTTATATTGACAAATTATTTCATTATCTACGAGCAAATGACCGCCCGATGCCTTGCATATTAATGGTTCAACTTGAAAACGCTTCCTTTTCTGGGATAACCATTTCATGCTCCAAATGCATCAAAGTGGAGTAAAAAACGAAAGACATGGTTTAAAATGTGGTTCGGGCATTAAAAATAAATTTCACCAATCTATAACTCTTTTCCTTTGATGGCCTGTGTTGATGGTATTTGTAACTGATGTCCGTATAGTAAATTGTGGTTTTGCAGATTCAACGGCGGGGTCACTCGTTCATTTACTGGTAGTGCTGAAGATTGCAAAAAACTCCTTTCATTCAATAATCTATATAGAGCTGATAGTTTCAGGTTTCTGTTACCCTTAATTTTGTTAGATTTCTTTTTTTATTTTGTTGCAGAGTCTTTGGACATGAGATGAATTGCTCTGCTGGATAAATTAATTCATAGGCCATCTTCTTAAGAACCCAAAGCTATGGTAGATGCATTTATCTCTATCAATGCAGATTTTGGTACAAAAAGAAAGAGAAGGTTGTAATGGTTTTTAGTGGATCGGTATTGCAGTCAGAGATGATGCGATTAAGGCCCCTGAAATTCCTGGCTTGAAATGTTGACATTGCTTGCAGAAACTAAAATGTTTCTTGAATTCCAAAGGGTTTGCAAGAGTGAAATACGATTGCCTTTTAGAAGAAAATAAATATATTAGACATTGCCTGCAGGGTTTTCTTTCCCCGAGATTTGGGTTCCGCTGGCAATGCTCTTCTTGCCGGTCATCTTGATTCTCAATGAACTTCCAGTGGCTTTGCTAAAGCCGTGAAGGAAAACTCTCACTGGTTTTGGCGCTGCCAGTCCCTCTTCTCCATTTGTTGATGCCATCAATTATGCTTCCATCTCAAGGCATGTGGTTTATGGTTAACCGAGTCTACAAAATTCAAAACCGAAATATTACTCTGTTTTTGAAACTTCGAATTTCCGCTTATTATTTGGTTTTTCGTTAAAAGCTGAATTTTTTATATAAAAAATGATATCATTCTTGATCCCCTGAACACAATTGTTTCCATGAGTTAGATCTTCCTTATTAATTTGATATGTCAAAAGACTCATTTTTAGTCTTTTTTTCATTAATTTATTTTGAAAAAATAATAATAAATATCATTTCAAAGATCCAATCAATTATAAAACAGCATCACACAATCCATCCCATTTATAGAATAGCAATTAGAAGAAAAAAAAAATAGTAGGAAGAACATTTTCTAATTTGAACTGCGAATCAACTGAAGATCGATTTGTTTCTACTGATACCATTCGACCCCTGATTGCATACTCCTTGATGATACTGGAGGCGGATTTGCTACCATTCAAGAACCACAAGAAATGAGGGATCCAGACCAACGAAAAGATAAAATTTAACCATCAAAACTCTGCACACGCCACAACAAGGTTAATATTAAAATTGGCACAGTATTTAATTGTTTTTACAATCCAGAGCTGCATCACTCCAAGCGCACAGCAAATGACTGCAGCCCATAAGCTTGTACTTTATTCTTCTTGTATGGAATTTATACGAGCCAGCTTGTATACAATTTTGGAGCAAAACAAAAAAAAATCAAAAGAGGTCCCATATTGAGTCAAGACTTGGAAGTTGATGGCTATATCTTCCCACAGCGCTCCATCTAACAGCATATTTAAACATCCGTGGAATTCACATGGTCCTCTCAGGTTCCAAAGCTGGACAGCAATTCACCGCTCTCAAGATTGTTTTCTGTGTTATTTTCCTTGGCTGAAGAAGGAGGTGATCTTTCTCCGGCCAAATTCAATCGCATAGGCCGCCCTTCCACCTCCTAGTATAATTACACATCGGCTGATAAAAAAAATGAACAAGCAAAATGATTCAAGGATGCAAAAGCGATAGCAGAATCCGGTTTTACCTCTCCATTCATGGCTTCTAAAGCAGCTTCTGCATTCTCAGCAGATTCAAAAGAGACAAAGCCAAAACCTCGTGATCTTCTTGAGTCCCTCTCGTAGATGACTTTGGCACTTAATACCCCTGGCTGGTTAGCAAATGCGTCTCTAAGACCCTCAGATGTGAGGCGCCAACCAAGGTTTCCTGCATATATCTTGTGTTCGCTGTCTATAAACCCCTTGTAGCCACTCTGTATCCTTGGTCCCATTACTTCCCTCTCACCTCCCCTTGGCACTTCTGGGAAGTTCACCCTCACAGATCGACCTCCAAATTGCTGTCAACCATTACCAACATCATCATTACAATTTTTCATCTTCTTGTAAGGAGCTCAATTAGCGGCAATCAAATATAAACACAGTTCTCAAATTCAATAACATGCATCTAGAAAAAAGCACACATGAGGAATAAAATATATAGTTGGGGATATGGATAGGAGCAAGTTATGCCAAGTTTCAAGTTCAGAACAAGTTTTCCATAAAGAAACTCTTTAGTTGACAAGGCATTCTCTAACACCACCAATTAGAGTTCTGATTCTTTGTATTCAAATAAAGAACTAGTACATATTCAGTTGCTAACCATCTGAAACTTCATTTGAAACCAACCTACAATTCATTTTTTAGCAATGCAGAAATTGCAATAAACATATGATTGGTTTTGCACCAGCTCAACGCAACAACAACACTAAACGAAATGCTGACAATTGGTAAGGGAGCAAGATGGATTGCTAACGTTATTGACAAAAGAGAAATCAGTAACTGCAATTGATTAGAGAAATGAGCATTCTCCACCTCCACAATACATACTTTAAACAACCTCATAACAGATCACATCAATGCAAAACTAAAAATTTTGTATAGTCATTGCACTCGAAATCATAGATAGCTTAACAAATCCAAAAAAAAAAAAAGTCACTTACTGTTCCATTGAACATTTGAATCGCCTTTTTAGCTTCTTCAACACTTCCCATGGTAACAAACCCAAAGCCCCTGCTCCTATCCGTAACTCGATCATAAATAACCTTAAAACCCAAATGAAAAAAAAAAAGAACCATGAGCACAATTCATTTGTCTAATACTCCAAAAGGCAGCGAATAAAGAAGAAAAAAGAATATCCAAATCCAATTAGTAAGGAGAAAAAAGAAGTCAAACCTCAGCACTGAAAACACGACCAGCTTCCTCAAAAACCTCAGCCAATTCCGAAGAAGTCATTGAATATGGTAGATTTCCCACATAAAGCTTGCCTTCTTCAGTTGCTTTTATGGCCTCCACATCTCCTTCTTCTTCTACAATTTCTTGGTCAAATTCGTCCGTTTCACTTTGTGGGTCATCTAGAGCTGTGGTGTTTTCTTCTGTTCCAGATTCAAAACTGTCAGAAGAGGCAGCAAAAATGCCATGGAAATGAGGGAGGGAGAGGAGAGAAAGGGAATTAGAGCCTTGGTTGTTGAGTTGGAGGGGTTTTAGAGGTTTAAGTAAGGGTTTTGATGAGAAGTGGGAAGGGAGTGGAAGTGGAGAGTGAGTGAAGGAGAGGTTTGAAAGCTTTGTGTGTAATGGAGAGGAAGTTATAGTTGAAGCTGCCATGGAGAGAGCTGACATTTTCTTTTCGAAATTATGCGAGACAGTTGACAGGAAAACGGAGGGCAGGAATGTTCTGGTGATATATTTTTTGGAAGAGAGAGAGGGAGAGAGAGATAAGGTTCGTGATTTTTATTTCTATTTTTTTTTTTTTTCAATTTGGTTTGCTTTTATTAGTTTTGGTTCTTTTGGGCCAGTCTCTTCTTACCGGGCAGGTGTGGCATGGACTCCCGGTTAGAGCTGTGATAAAAAGAAAATAGAGTACCTTGTTTTGGGCTGGGCTCATAAATTGAAACGGAGACCCAAATGCTTTTCACAGGATTGCTCCTTCAAATTGCAGGCAGAAGAAGGGACAATATTTTAATCTTACAAATAGTGATGATAACACAAACATACAGCAATTTATTACAACCATGGAGTAGAAATCAAACTTCAAGAGCATCAAACATGCTTCAACACAGTTTAGGATAACAAATCAAGCACACACATCTGGGTGTCTTTGTTTCATTGATGGAAACACACCCCTTTATTATGTTGTCCATTCCCAAAGTTTTGTTACAGTGCATTATGGTTTCAGCACCTCTGACCAATCCATGACAGCAAGGTTGTATGGAATGGCAAAGATACCATCAATGCACAGGAGCCAAGAACGACTTGCCCTTACAACCAAATGGTGAAGTCCATCTTCAAGCCACGATTTGGTTGTCAGGTTCCAGCAAAGGTGGGATTGGGTCTTGTGCATGATGCAAGCACCAACCCAATCCGTTCCCTTGCTATTTGAGGTTGCTGCAGTTGTCAGCTGCTGCAATCCACTTACTGGGCATGCCAATGCCAATGCCAATGCCATGCCCTCCGTCCATCCCTGAGAAACCATGGACAGTTGGCCCATGATGATTGAAAGGGAAGCGATCGAAATCTCCCCTGTTGTACAAACTAGTCACTTCTGACCCAGAGAGATTTGATCCACCACAATTTGCTTCCATTGAGTTCAAAGTTGCACCACCTGATTCCAGGACTTCAGAACTCTGAGAACCAGTTGGCTGCGAAAGTTGAAAATCACCAGCTTTCTTAGCCTCTGTTATGCCTTTTCCATCATTCAACTCTTTCGTATTCAAGAAACGGCCACCGCATCCCCTTGGTCGGCGCATTGCATGGAGATGGCGTGAACGGTGCATATAAGGCTGTCAACAGTAAAATCTTAATTATTGAGCCAGAACGAGGGTGGGATATTTACTTTAAAGAAGAAGAAAATCTTTCCACTAGCTTTAAGTGGTAGATTGAAAGCATGGTCGAATCTCAAATACAAAAACCATAACAAGAACCATGCTACTGAATCAAGCATTCATTTCACCCAACCTAAGAATTCATGTGCCATTATAATTGGATCAATCACCATCTGTCCTAAACATGTTATCAATTAAAGGAATAATTGTGGTCGCTAGTTAACAAAGAAACTTAAGTATTAGATTGATACTTGAGTCAAATGTTGTCCAGAGGGAAGATGACAATGGCTTGCCCTAACATACAAACTACTTGAACTAATGTGTCTTTGGACTAGGAATTGAGAGAAGGGGTTTACTTATGAGGTCTAATTTGTCTGACCATATTTTCAATCTAGCATGATATGAAGTTTTATGTCCTAAAGATAGTGCTAGATTGAGGATCCAAATCAAGAGATCATACCTTCCGATTTCTGGGCAATTTATTCTCCAGTGCAGCTTTTGCACGGGACTTCCTACGTCTTATGATTCCATGGTACTGCTTCGCATTTACATATATGGGTACATCATCTGTGGTCGTGCTCATTGGGAGCATAATCCGGCCCTACATTATTATGAATAAACATGGAGTTAGTTGAAGTTGCTAGATTTCTAGTTTTCAATTTGTCACTGGTTCTCTTCAAGCATAAAAGAGAACTCAAATATGAAAAAGGGTTATTCTATCACAATTATTTTTTAAATTTTTGTTAGGAGTTGTTCGAATGAAGGGGAGTAGTGGACCACATCACTTTCAGTAAACTACAGATTAGTAGAATGGAGATTGTTTTGCTTCACATGGGTAAATGTTATTGCAAAAGATGTATTTTCACTTGTGAGAAGGATCACATACCGAAATTTGAGGTCCAAAAGTTGAGAATAATCCATAACATTGGTCCACCACAGGATACTTTGCGCAGATCTACAGCCGTGTTTATCAAAGTACAAACCATCAGCCATCAATCACTATAAACTAGGTTTGAATACTGCCAGTATAAAACCTTAATTGAAAAAAAACACTCACCACAGGCTGACCAAATCCCAGGTCAAAATGAGCATAATATTCCGGCAGAGCTGTTTGCAGTGAAATGGCTCCCTGAACAGATTTCTGTCCACCACCTGAAGGTTTGCAGTCACCTGAATGAACAATTACCTTGATGGTTAACAAATAGTCATATTGAAAGTGCCTAGAGTAAACAATTGGTGGATAAATTTGGACTTAAATGGCTGATCTATCAACTAGGTACCAGATCTCCATGTGATACTTTCTTTTATAGCGATGGATCAAAATAACCAAGTGTATCTAGTTCTCTGATAAACTATTCAGTGTATGAAATGGGAAGAAGATATCCTTTTAACAGGTTCTGGAAAATATAAATGCTAGGAAGCAGTATTTCACCCTTATGATATCACCTGGTCTTTTGGGCCATGAAAGATGACGACATGTCAGACCAGTTGAGCACTTCATATTTCAAGCTACCTTTTTCCAGAATGACTGAAGCAGCATTTCCGCGCTGCTTTCTGCATCCACGTGCCAAGAAATGACTTTGAGATGCAATCATCATTGATCACGATTTCTTCCAACGGGTGATACATGTTTTCTCCATGCAAACGGATCCGATTACATCAGATCACAGTCCATGTTTTTTCTGGCACATGTTTGATTAGTTTAGCAACAATCATGTTTTCATGTTGCCTCAGTTTATTCCTTATCATACATAGGAGAAAGAAGTCTTCTTTAGGACATTTATTTATCCCTAAGTTCATCAAGCATCTAGCATAGAATAGACATTGTTGGCTCCGAAATTATATAAGAACTAATTTTATGATTTTATCCATTTCAGTATAAAAGTCCTCCAAAAATAATGCAAGTCTTTGGGCACCGTTCAGAGCTAAATGGCCGCAGCACATTTGAGTAGCGAATGTTCCAGTTTTCTCATAATATATCTTTCTCAAGTGGATTTTTTTGGCTAAATTCTAGTATGAATGTTCATTATTCACACACAACTATTCTTTATCTACCACTCTCTAAACAGAAATCATGTTGGAAATTAACCAAGTGGATATTAATCTTTAATCCTTATATCCTAGAAATTTGATCTCCTAATAGGTATTGGTGTCCTACTAGACCTAGTATTTGTTGTTAGTCCTATTTAAAGATGATTTCCTACTTAATGTTAGAACTTGTTATTGGTTACAACTTGTATAAATATAAGAACTTGGTCTTCTCTTAAGTGTGTCTAGTGTTTTTTTCCTTAAAAAAAGGAAAAAAAAAACACCAGTGCCTTGTGTGGTTTAGAAAAAAGTTGTGTTGTGTGTGGGTTGAGTTACAGCCAGACATATTTGTGTGTGTCTTGTGATTGCATAGTGACAGTGTAGGTTATGTGTGGCAACCTGTGTGTGCCATGTGAACTACACATTGCGTATGGTAGCATGGTTTGGTGAATCAAGAGTTAAATTGTAACTACTGTTTTATATTCTGGGAAATCATAAATTTTTGTATTTCCCACAAACCAACAAGTGCCCTTCTTAGTAATAATATGGATCGATCTACCATATCACTTAACACTCTAGTTTATCTAATTTGATTCAAACATGCTTCCAACCTTAAACTTGCCACTGCATGCTTCCAGCCTTTTGGGGGCACATCCACTACTGTGAATGAAAACTGAAAAGCTACTCTTATATCCTATTTGACCCTTAATTACTGGCTAAATTATAAATCCTCATTTGGGCAGAAACAACTTCCATTGTCTCGAGCCTCGATCATAAAACAATCATTTTGTGGCAAAAAAGTGTTAAGAAATAGATTGATTTTGTAAATCTAAAACCTTCTGGTGCAAACTGCTGTAGTCCAGAGGTTATACAGAGCACAATACAAAGTTTCACAATGGCTTTTGAAGCTGCAAATTCGTAACTAATGACAAGATTTACCAAAAAAAAAGTAACAAAACAATCAGAAAGACATCTATGCAAATTTCTAAACCATGAAAAGGAGAATGATTTACCGGGAAATATAGTGAATTGAGTGATATTCCCTTTATCCAACCCTTGCTCAGTACCCATCCTGGCGAGCTTAGTAGCAGTTTCACCTCCACCGGCAGGCTGCTCTATGGGTAAAGCCTTCAATAGGCCACACGATTCACCATTAACAGCCTGAGACCCAAATGCAGTCAACCATGGCACTGTTGACAACTGCCCATTTAGATTATGGACACTTCCTTCATGTTCTTTGAGATAAAAAGTTTTCATAGCCATTAAATTCCCTCTGAAATGACCTGACTGATTGCTTTGACCGTCTTTATCTCAAGAGTTCAAACTAATTCCTGGAGGTTCAACGATTTAAAAACAAAATTCTCACCAATTTTTCTGCTGAATTCAACCTCATAAGAATATGAGAAATAAGGACAGAATTCCTATAACTTATATCACCAAATACTTTTCCATTGTAAAACACAACCCCCAAGAAAAAAAAACTGCTTTGTTAGCCGAAGTAAAGAAAGATAGAAGAAGCATAAATGTTTTTTTTTTATTTAAGAAAAGAATCAAATCCTAGAAATGAGCATCACCATGTTACTATAAAGAGCAATTAAACACCAACCAAATAAAATGGAAAATACAAGAAAATGAGGTGAAAATACAGACATGGAAGACAGTTTCTTTATTAATAAATAAACAAGACATAAAATGAGCCCATCTTAGAGTACAAAGATCGCGACCATATAAACCGGAGATACACTGTGAAGAAACCAAGAAAATAAAACAGAGAAGAAGCAGATACTCAGGACAGAGTCAAAACTGAGAAATTCTGGTTAAAAGACAAAATTTTGTGAGACAAAGAAGATGACATGCATACTCACAGAACAGAAGCAGAAGCAGAAGCAAGCATCAACTTGGGTCTCACACAGAAACCAGAGAAACCCCTTTTAATTTGTCAAGAGCCATTTTTATGTAAACTTCCAAGCAACAAACAAAAAGAAAGCAAGAGAGAGAGAGGGAGGGGGGGGTAAATGCACCTAAGTGTAATGGAACTCCACACTAGTAACCAATGAACATTAGCTTTCATGCAAGTCTTTTTGTATACTCACAGTACCAGTATATTAATGCAATAATTTATTGATTTCTTTGTCTCTTCCTGGTGCTTTCTAACCTTGTTCTTTATTTTTTGACCATGTACTTACAATCCAACCTTGAAGGTCTCATTTCCATTTGTTTTTTTTTTAATGTCCAAAAATGGGTGTATTGGGAGTTGAGGCCATGTAAT
>Ga0325411_1002282_pt1 | contig 21611 bp, 8 predicted proteins | sample PopdelMetagenome_13_FD_206181 | JGI IMG/M metagenome (GOLD analysis project Ga0325411, IMG submission 206181) | Populus deltoides microbial communities from Bellville, Georgia, United States - Xylem-PdIQD-R4 | ecosystem: Host-associated > Plants > Phyllosphere > Stem > Wood/Secondary xylem...
ATAATAAAAACTATATAACTTGTTTTTAGGGATAAAATCATCTTCTTCTTTTTTAATAAAATCTATTTGCCACTACTATATTGAATAAGGGTAGAACGAATTTTACACAAAATAATATTTAAAATATTCTTAAAAGTTAAATTTAATGAACCTTTTGGGTAGGGACATTTTCAGTTTTTTTTCTTTATTTACACAATGTAATTACGAAGGTGTTATTAAAGCAAAACATCTATAGCTTATGTTAATGGGATTTTTATCTTTTTGTTATGGTTTTTTTTTATTATTAATATCATATGGGTCAAAGACACTTAGATTTTTAAATAAATTAAATAAAAATAAAAAAAATAAAACAATACACTCATGTCTTTTGGGCGATGCCTACGATGCCTCATAGGTGTCAAAAACCGCCAACCACCTTCTCCTCCGACCACTTATGTGGAGGCACATCCAATTTGATAACGCGTGTAGAGCTTTTTGTAGTAGTTCTGCTATAGTTAAATTTTTTCCTCCCCCTTCATTTTCTCTCTATTCCCCTTGAAAACTATTTGAAACCAACTAAAATCAAAAGGTTTTCCTCCATTTTCTTATTTAAATTGTGGTACTTAATTTTTTTATTGTTTTTTATTGGTTTTGATTTTTTTATTAATTATATTTTTTAATTTTATCTTTTAGCATTTTTTTGTATTTGATTTTTATATCAGATTTGGTCTTTATTTTTTTATTTTTAAATAAACTATTTTTTTCAACTTCATCTCTTGTCATTTGATTTAATTTAATTTTTATATCAAATTTGGTTGTTATTTTTTTAAAAAAAAATTGCCTTGGTTTCTATTTTAATATTTTTTTTTCAATTATTTGTTTAGAATTAGGTTTTTTTTTTAATTTTTTTTAGTGTGGTTATCCCGGTATCATAACTCTAGTCATAGGTATAAAATCTTAACCTTAATTGATATCAATCTTTTTTTATGTTTTTTTACACCAATTTTATTTTTTAATTTCATCATTCAATATTTTGTTAAGATTAAGTTTTTTTATTTTTTTTTGTTTTTCTTTCTATGATGATAACTCGGCCTCGTAGTCATGGTCACATATATTGTCATGTTAACTCGGATTGGCTCAAGGTTCTTAAATCATTTTATTTTATTTCTATGTCAAATTTGTTCTACATTCTTTTAATTGCTTTTTTTTTTATCCTTTTTCTAAAATTAATTATCTTTTTTTTTCTTTTTTTAGCCTCCGGCAATGTATTGTTGAGGATTGAGTTTTGTTATTTTTTTATGAGGTCATTTTCATCTCATAACCTGGATCATATGTATGAAATGTTAACCTGAGTTGATATCGGTCTTATTTTTTAATATTTTTCTCACCTATTTTTTTTATTGATTTCAGCCTTCGATATTGGGTTTATTAAATATTAATTTTCTTTATTTTTTTCTACATGTTTTGTATAAAAATATCTTGGTCTCATAATCTAGATTACAAGTTTATCATATTACCTTGGATTAGGTCGGAGCTTTTTTATGTTTTAAGTTCTTTCCATCTTTTCCTTTTAGTGTTAACATGTATAATTTTTATTTAACTTTTGTACTTAATAAGTTAAATACCAAATATATAATTTGAATATGACTTATATAGGTGTTCCAGTAATAATAATAACTATCAAATTAAAACCATATGAAATTCATTCAACTGCCCTATTATCATCTTTTATTACAAACAAAAATCTGAAGACAATCAACAATTATCTTAGGTAAAAAAATAATATAAATGTAGCCTTTTCATGGTTATAGATCTGTTTTTCTTGCTCCTCTTTTCCCACATCTCTGTAGTTTATATGTCAAACTAAAAAAGAGAAAGTTAGAGGTATGGTAAGACTTTCAAGGTAAAGAGGAATAGATAACAGGGTTTTTTTTGGGTTTTTTTTTAATATAGGTAAAGGGGATGATGTAGATATTGGGAGGCTTATTAAAGAGATATTTGATTTATTAATGAAGAAAATTAAAAACAAAGGAAACTGAAGATATAAGAATATAAGAATTCCAGGGAATGCTTAAATTTATATTGGTGTTAATTTATGAACAAAATAAAACTAAGTAAAATATGCTTGCACTCAATTTTTTTTATTGTTCCTACCTGCTTAAAATAAAAATAAATATGTAAAAATATAAAATTGTGTAGGAAATAGTTAATATTTGAAAATTATAACAAACTTATAAAAAATCAATATATAATTTTTTTTAGTTTCTTAAAAATGTTTGAAAAAATTTGGGAGAGGATAAAAAATAAGTTATTATATATTAAGAGTATAGTTAGTGTTTTGTAATATTAGAAAAATAAAGTATAAAAATATTATATAATTCATAGGATGTCCAAGGACAAGAGAGAAAGATGTTGCAACATGGAAAGGGAACGTTTGGTACTGCGTTTGTACCTGCGTTTCCTTCAAATTTGAATTTTTTTTTTTTGCTAAAATTGAGTGCGGTTTGTACTTTTTGGATCGTTTTGATGTGCTGATGTCAAAAATGATTTTTAAAAAATAAAAAAACATCATTGGCATGCATTTCGGCACGAAAAGCTATTTGAAAAGCACCCGCAACCACACTGCCAAACACGCTCTTAGTCATAGGAAGGTTGGCTCTTCATGGCCATGTTGAGGAATCAATCAACTTGTTTGTTGAGATGCAGGGTTTGAAAAACATTAATTCATCTTCTTGACCAAAAAAATATTTTTCATTATTCTTAAGTATTTAATAATATTTTTAATCATTTTCTAGTGACTCTCACTTGGATTAGATTGATATTTACTCGTGATGATGAAAGCATAAGATAAATTCAGTCTTGTACATATCATCACATACATTATAGATCTTATATCCAAAGTATGTGAAATCATTTTCATAATATCTTTCTAAATTTGTGTTTTAGGACACATATGATTGAAGAGACGTATCATATGCAAAATAGGTAACTATTCTCTTTTGGGAATCTTCTATGCTAATATGTTTTAACTCTTTTCTATGTACATGAATTAAAACAATACAAGCAAAATTTTTAGATCAATCTTTATAGGTCTTTATTCTTTGTTTATAAGTTATTTCTCTCTTATCTTTCATGGAGAGATTCTTAGACAACCAAATTTTTACTAACTAGAGTAAAGAAATGTCATTTTTTTATTAATAATATGTCATCTACATATAATATTAGAAAAACAACTCCACTTCTACTAACTTTTTTTATAAACACAAATCTCATATATATTTATTTTTATAAAATCAAACTATTTGATTATCTCATCAAAATGGATATTCAAACTCCTTGAAGTTTGCTTAAGTTAATAAATATTTTTTTTATAGTGTGCATACTTTATTGACAAATTTCTTAGACTAAAAACTTTCAAGTTGTCACATACATATCTTCTTAAAGATTCTCATTCAAGAATATGATTTTGATATCCATTTTCAAATCTCATAATCATAGTATGTAGTTATAGCAAGCATAATCTTCATGGATATTAACATAGCTACCAATAAAAAGGTTCCATCAAAGTTCACCTATTTGTCTTTGTCTATAACCTTTGACAACTAGTTTAACTTTATATGTTTGTACATTACCTTCTTTGTCAGTCTTTCTCTTAAAGATCCACTAACATCCAATGTGTTTTATCCCTTCTAGTGGATCAACCAAGGTCTATACTTAGTTGGTATACATGAAATTCATTTTAGATTTCATAGCCTCAAGCCATTTCTTATAATTAATATTAAATATTGGTTCCATGTAATTGGTAGGCTTATCAAGTATGACAACTCATCAGTTTCATCTTTCATAAGAAGTCTAAATCTTATTGGTTCATGTCCTACCAGATCTACAGAATTCTTATGTTTCTTGAGCTTCAAGCTAAATATCTAATGTTATAGCCTCAGGTTTAGGTTTTATTTGGATGTTAGTTTGTGGTTCATGAACTTCTTCAAGTTTTATTTTCCTCCCACTGCTTCTTTAAAGAACAAATATTAAAAAGGTGGCGTGATTTGAGACAAACATTCTTACTTAATGAGATGATATAAATAATATCCAATAGTTTCTTTTAGATATCTCACAAACTTATATTTATCTAACTTAACTCTTAACTTTACAAATATAATACTTTTCACATAAATATCACATCTCAAGTCTTTTAAGTATGATAATATTTGTCTATTACCATTCCATATCTCATATAGTCTTATCAACAAATTTTGATGGAACCCTATTTAAAAGATAACCAGTAGCTTATAGGGCATAGCCTCATAAAAAGAAAGGTGGAAGGTATATATAGTTTATCATAGATTGTACCATATCTAATAGGGTGCAATTTATCCTTTCAAAAACTCTATTATATTATGGTGTTCTAAGAGGTTCCTAGTATGAGAAAATCTCACTATTTTTAAATAAACTTGAAAATCTTGGTGAAATATTCATCACATTGATCCGATCAAAATATATTAATAGCCTTTTCAATTTATTTTTCAATTCTTTGAACCTTTCAAATAATTTAGACTTTCATTAAATACACATGAAAACCAAATTGAAACCAAATCAAAAACCCCTTCTAATCACTCTAAAAAAATAAAAACCAAATTGAAATCCAAAAAATCTTTATAGGTCATGATCTATTTTTTTTAGCATGGTTAAAGGAGAGAACTACCTCAATTAAACTCTCTTATCTAAGATGAATTCATTGACACAAAACTTGTTCTTTTTTATTACTCAAATGTGGCAAGCCAAGTTCTTTTTCCTCTTTCTTTTTTAATGGTTTTCTCTTTTTTATTAGAATTTAAGGACTAATATATAAATTCTTCCTTTTATAATTTGTTCAAAACTTTAATTTGTTCAAAACTTTAAGGTTGAGTTGTTAAAAATTTATGCAATCAAGTTCTTAATTTTTCTAGGTCTAGAATTACATTTTAGTCCTAAACTTTTAAAACTTATTTATAATCAAGTTAAACTTGATTAATTGTTCCAATTTAATTTCTTACCAATGATTACTTATGTGTGAGCCATTAAATTTCTAATATGTTGATCTAAATATAAGTCACAATCATAATTAAAATTAAATAATTTATTATATTGATTTATTTATATTTAAAGATTCAATTTAGCGTTTAGCAACATGTTATGATCTCCCAAATATTAAAAAATCATATATGGTTTGACTTAGTCTTTCAATGACGAGTTTCTTATTATACCTATTATTCCTTCATATTTGTTTTGTCAAATCATATTTGTTACAACATAGTTATTGACTCTTTAAATAAGATTTAAAATTCTTTTCAAATATCATTTCATTTGCACAAGGATTTCATAATTCATATTATAACATATTGAACATTGTCCCTTACTCATCCAGGATAATGATTCATCTCTTGATCATTTAAATATTTTTAAATAGTTTATACTATACTCAATATTTATCTATATGTAGGCTTTGAATAAGGCAACACTTAGTCAGGATCAAAATTTCTATATAAAATAACTTAGTGATCTCAAGTCTAAGGTTACTTACATAATTATTATACAAGTCTTTCCATAAAGACAAGTAATCTCTCAATATGAAATCATCATACACATATGTTCAATGTAATTATCATTTAACAAACAATATTTATATATCAATTTAAATTATCCTTAATATCTTAACCTATGACAACAACTTATAGCACCCCATATTACGATGAGCCGTTCTCTTTCCTCAAAATCCAAAGAAAATGACTCTTTTTAATGTTTTGTTAGGGGGAGGAGAGGTCTCATTTTTTAAAGGAGTCAACACCTAGTACTAGAAACCCTAACTAGTTAGCAAAAATATATGGTAAGAGACTAGTTATACTAGAGGGAAGATACCATCACCCTAACTCGTTCTACCTGATATAATCTGCCGATGGTTTATTTATGAGGTGATAATGGTTTTACCACGATGAGTTAAACCCTTATAAGTGGTTCAAACCTAAGCATTTTAAAGTTTAGTCAATGAATATTAGATTGAAAATAATATTTTTTATTTTAGCAATGATGAGTATTGCATAGAGAAGTTTTAACACTCTTGATTCTGATCTCATTGAATATTAAACTAAATATTTTATTCTTAAGAAAAGTTAAAAAAAATATATGAGAAAGTGTTGTTACTCTTAACATATGAGACACTAACTCACTATTAATCAATTTACCTTAAATATTAAAAGTGAATGACAAAACAATTTTTATTGATTAGGTTTTGGAAAACCAAGGTTTGTTTTTCCTTTTTTTTTTCTTTGAAATTTAGATAAATCTATTAATTTGCCTTTTTAATTTTGATCAAATTCTAATAGGCGCACAGCATGCATGCAAAATATTTTTTTATTTTTTTATTGTAATGCCAAAACAAATATATAAAAAAAAGATAAAATATGCTAAAATATTTTTTGGATTTTTGTTGTGAAAAGAAAAATGAACGTTTTTTTTTTTTTACAATACTAAGATATGCAGCCATGTCTTTTTTATTAAAAAATAATATAAAAAAAACTCGGCCATGCATGATTTTAAAAGATAACTTCAACGAAACCATGACCGCTCACCTCCTTTGACAAACCATGACTCCTCACCTTCTCCCATAATCCAAATCATCCTAAAACCCTAAACACCACCTTAACCTCAACCCCCATGCTCACTACTTGCAAGCACCTCGTTTGCCAACCCCTTTTCTAAACAAAAAAGAATTAATTCAAGAACAAAGCTAGCCCACCACCAATCCAACAATGTCTAAGCTTTTTCGGTTCGGTCTGGTTTTGGACTAAAATAAACAACCAAACCGATTTTTTTTTTAGTTTTTGAACCGAACCGAAACCGAAAACTGTTTCAAACCGATTAATTTTGGTTCGGTTTTTCTCCCTTCCAAACCGGTTCAAACCGATTGAAACTGAACAAACACAACGCAAAGGATTTGAGAGATGAAACCCTTAATCAAGGGATTGAATCCCCATCGAAAGATCTTGAAAGCCTTAAACATATCCTCGAAGCTCTCCAACTCAAAGGCCTTTAGCGTTCCAAGAAGCCAACAAATCAAACCAACCAAAGAAACTTTGTTTACGAAGAAACTCCAATAGTCCTAATGAAGCTAGCTTTAATGAACCGGCCAGATGAAAGATTGGAAAATTAAAAGAGAAGAAGACAGAATCGTGGGGGTCAATATTCAGGATGGTTAGAAAACCAATCCATAAGATCAAGATCTGCTCCACCTTTCGAAACTACAAAGTCATTCCATTCATGAAAACAAAGGCTATTGGAAGGGCTTAAGCTAAATTTCAGGGCATGTCCCTGAGATGAGTGGCTGACTTCCTTCATGAAAGGCATTGATTTTCATTTTAAAGTGGCCAGGTAGAAAGAAATGAAGATTTGAAAGCATGAAAGATTTGTCATTTGAGAGATGAGAGACAGAGAGGGGGCGGCTGAGGGGTGAGGAGAATTTATTTAGGTTTAGGTTTAGGGTTAGAAGCTATTTATACTTGTTTTTTTTTTAAGTACTGGCCTGGTTGAACCGATTCGGTTCGGTTTGGTTTAATCGGTTTTAGACTTTAGAAACCGAAACCGAACCAAACCGAACCAGAATTTTTTTGTGATTTTCTAATCGGTTAATTCGGTTTTTTTTTCGGTTCAGTTTTTTTTTATTTTTTATCCAGTTTTCTCGATTTGATCTGTTATTCAGTTTTTTTGCTCATCCCTACGTATAACCACCATCAAAACCTAACTCAGCCTACCATGCATGCCGCCGCCAACTATAGCCTTAAAACCTGTGATTCACCTATATTTTGAGCGATTTCCATCTTGGTTGGATCATCAGACTTTGAGAAAAACATTTATTAAGTATGGAGAGGCGACTAACCAGTTTATAGCACATATAAATAATTGAAGAAACTGGAGATTTGGTTTTGTTTCTATGAAATCAAATTCTATGAACATGGATCGTCTTCAACTAATTAACGGTATTTGGTTTGGAACATATAAGCTGCATGCCATCTGACGCGCTATCAGGCAGTATCCGGAGGGTCAAAAACCAAGGGTCAGAACAACAAACCACCAGTCCACCATATTCCTGTACCTGTTAAACAACAGGGTTTAAGAAGTTATGCCATGTGGTATGAGCGGGTAATCAAAATAATTTGTCTACTGTAATTCAGGAGAAGCAAAGCAAAGATGCTAGTGGTAGTCCAACTGTGCCTATGCATTTCATAATCCATGATCCTGTTGGGGAGGAGATTGTGTGGATGAGGAATAGCTTAGTGGAAGTGATAAGCGAAGGAGTCAATTATCAAGAGATAAAGCATGCTTTGATTGATAATGGAGTGCAATTCACTGGTTTCGGTTTATGGGTGCAACACAAGTTCTCGTCTTATTTGATTCTTGTGATGTTATGATGGAAGCAGGGGCGGAGCCAGGGAACGAATTTTTTTTCCAGCCCCTTCTTTAATAATATTTATAATTTTAGCTTAAGTAATAAAGTAATTAAAATCTTGGCCCCTCTTAATTTTATTTTCTACTTCCGTCACTGGATGGAAGCATTTGAATTGGGTATAGTACCATGAAGTATATACTTTGATGGATTAAGACCTAACATTGAGACGGATGGTCCTATCGATCGGTCTGCTTGGCTTGAAGTCACTGACCTACCAATTATTTATTAGAATGTAACTAGCATCAACAAGAATCTGCTAACATATGGCAGAGTTATTGACAAAATCAGTTTTCAATACGGCATTCTTGGTCATATTAACATTTTAATTGGAACAAGACAAAGCCGATTCATTAAGGAGTCAGAAATTGTAAGCTGAGAGGAACTGATTATCATGTTACTATATAAGAGCTTGATCCTCTGCATTTTCCAGTCTTTGAAGCTAATGAGTACAAATTGAAGGCCTTCAACCTCATGCTGGAGGAAGAAGATGATGAAACACAGTCCAGTAGTGATGGTACTCCAAAGGCTGTCAGTGTGGCAAGAGGAGAAGCTGATAAAACAAAGTCCAGTAGTGATGGAACTCCTAAGGTTGTCATTGTGAAAAGAGATGAAACTAGAATGTGTAACAAAAACGCTGTGAATGAGGAACTGATTGAACTCAAACAATCAATTCAGCTTCCACCCAATGGTTATTAAATGAAGGAAACACAAGGTGAAGCTCTTCTTTTCCAATGGCAGTGTTCAGCAGGTGGGGGAGGAACGTGAGGTGGAATCACCATATTCATTAGACTTTGAAATCAGAAAAGGGAATCTTCGTTACATTCAAAATTATAGTTCTTCTGTAACTGCAGAATTTATTAATGAAGATGAAGTGTAGGGGATGTTCAATGCGAGGCAGGCTTTGGGTTTTGGGAATGTGAAGGACTTGACAGTTTTGGCAGCAGACATTAGAAGACAGGTGGGTAGGGAGATTGCATATTAGAATGTAGCTCAAGAGGTCAATATGCAGCGATAGATTTGCATGAACCTATAGCTCACTGGTTTATGGTAGATTCAGTAAATAATGCGGGTGGGATTTTGGTAAAGTGGGATGAAAGTAAACTTAAGGTTCAGTTAATTAAATATAGGGGGCAATGGACAACACTATTTGGAATGCACATTCAGAAGAGTTTTAATTGTGCACTTATAGGAGTTTATGCGGGCAGTCTGGTCAATGAAATGGGAGAAACTTCTTATTTTAGAAGCTGATTTTGGGACCCCATTTTTTTTTTTTTTTAATTAATGAGGATTTTAATGAAACATTGCATCATCATGAAAGAAACAGTAGGTATTTGAATGAAATTGGCTATAAGGATCTCAGGAGATTCATTTTGCTTGTAATCTATATTGGAGTATCCCCTAAATGGCCATCGCTATACAAGATTTCATGGTAAATTGATGAGACATATTGATAGAGCCTTTTGCAACACGAGGCTGTCATTTGAAGTTTTCAGGACCGCTTTTCACCGGTATCCAAGAGGGCTGTCTGATCGTTGTCAAATGGTCCTAGGGATGCAGAGTCAAAACTACGGCCGGAAACCATTCTGATTTATAAGTTGTTGGGTTTCTCAGCCCATGTTTATGAAAAAGACTTGAGGCTTCTTGGTAGGAGTGTTGCTTCAAGTACATTGGCAGGTTTAGTCTGGTTCGTAAGCTTGCATATCTGGCTATAAAATCCAGAATATGGAATAGCAGAGACTTCAGTAATCAGGATGCGAAGTTGATACAGATACAGAGTAATATTTAGAGAATGGAAAAGGAAGGAGAAGATAGATAACTAACACAAGATGAGATTACTAAACTATAAAAACTCAACTCACAGCAATGGGAAGTCAGTAAATGAATCGAAGCAATTTGGAGGCAAAAGTTAAGACAGAACTAGTGCAAGCTATGGGATAAAAATACCAAATTCTTCCACTGGCAGTAAATATTAGAAAGAGCAGAAAAATAATTACACGAATCGACCATAATAACATGACACAAACTTCTCCAAAAGGCATTAATGAGGCAACAGTTTCATACTTTTCAAGTCTATTTACAGAAGACGTTACTGAAAAGGCTAGAATGGGGTCAGATGGTTTCAGTAGACTTTCTCCCACGCAAGTTAAACAACTAGAACAAGATACAACAATGGAAGAGGTCAGGCAAACGATGTGGATGGATCGAAGGCTCCAAGGCCAGATTACTTCGCTTTTACTTTTATAATAAAGCCTGGTATTTAATTGGGAATGATATCTTTGACATGGTGTTTGAGTTTTTCAGACTTGGGAAATAACCAAGAGGAATTAACATTTCTTATGTGGCATTAGTCCCAAAATCTAAGCAACTAACAAAATTTCATGAGTAACTTTTATTGCATGGATTGTACAAAATTATTGGTAAACCACTCTCTACCATATTGAAAGTAACTTTTATATCCTACCGGAGGCAGGTGCCAGCCCACCCCACCCCCCCACCCCCCCGCCACTGGGTAGGAAGATTTTAGATGGTTTTATAATGGCTAATAAAGTGGTCCACAGTGTTATGAAAAGCAGACAACATGAATTTATAATAAAAATGGATTTCTATAAGGTTTTTTACTTTGTTATATAGGAGTATTTAGGAGTAATGTAATATATAAATGAGCCTTGGCAGAAAGTGAATCTCCCTAATACATGAATGCTTAGCGAGGGTTGCATCAAGGTTATCCTCTCTCACCATTTTTGCTTGATATAGCTGTGGAAAGCTCTTCAGTTCTGTTTAAGAGAGCATCAGCTTCAAGACTTGTAGAAATATAATTGACAAAATAGAATTTCCATGTGCATTCTCATTCACATCACTACTATGAAAATGACTGGCACAACCAAGGGTTGAAATATTCATATGGCTGTTTCTCCAAGAACTTTTTTACCATAACAAATTTTAATGACTTTGAGCCAAGCAATTTGGGACCTTTTTGCAAAGAAAAAACTAAACATGTTAGTCACCTTTTTCTACATTGCTTTGAATCCTGGAAGATTTAGCAATGTTTTTTGTTGTATTATCTGGTGTGAGCCAAAAACCATAAATTAAGTAGTTTTGTAGTGGAGCATAATGGTTAAAGGGAAGTTCTAGCAAAGAGCATTTACAATGCTATTATATGAAATTTTATGGACCTAATAGGTCTGTTTCGGGCATTGTGGCTGCGGTTGCTCTTCAAAATACTTTTTGTGCTGAAATACATCAAAATTATTTTTTTTATTTTTTAAAAATTATTTTTGAAATGAGCGTATCAAAACGATCCAAAACATACAAAAAAACTTAATTTTTAGCAAAAAAATTATTTTTTTAAAAACACGGGTACAACCGCGTTTCCAATCACAGCTAATACAAGGAACAAGTTGCTTTTTTAGAATAAGATGTAAGGTTAAGGCCCCGTTTGTTTGCTGGAAGGTAGTTTCCTTTTGGAAAGTGAATTCTGGAAAAATAAATTATTTTCTGATGTTTGGTAGTGTAATGAAAAATAAGTTGGAAAACACTTTCTAGTGTTTGGTTATGTCATGAAAAATAAGCTGAAAAATAACTTATTAATGTTTTATTTTTCTCAAGTTTATTAAAATAATGAGAAACAAATCTTACAAATTAAAAGTTGAATGAGAATGAAATTGAAAAAAAATATAATTTCATAAATTATCTCAAATAAAATAAATAATAATCAGATTAATAGAGATCAAATCTAAAAAATAAAAAAAATGAAAGATGAAAAAATTAAAATAATAATAATTAACATTTCATAAATTATTTCAAATAAAATAAGTAACAATCAAAAGAATGGGGATCAAATTTGATACATAAAAAATTTCAATAAAAAAAATAATAAGGAAAAAGCAAATAACAATTATAAAAATGAAGACCAAAGTTAATATAAAAATTAAATTTTAAGAGATGAAATTGAAAAATAAATATTTAAAACAAAATATATATATATATAGCAATCAAAAGTTTGAGTAAATTTGATATAATCAGCAAATAATATGATATTTCTAAATTTTTCACAACTTTCAAAAAGTGTTTTCCGCCTGAATTTTTCAGGAGAACACTTTTCTGGAAACCAAGTCAAATTTTCCTTTAACTGAAAAGTATTTTCCGTTGACTAACTTTTCTAATGACAAACAAACACAGGAAAGTTTGGAAAATGATTTTCCAGAAAGTGATTTTCAAGAAATAAACATAGCTTAAAATGTAATGTTTTAGTTCATTCTTCATCGTCTAGTTCTTTGGTTAAGGCCATGAATGGTAATTTCTCATATGCTAGAAATGATATATTCATAGGTTCTATGGTATTTTGGAATGATCTAATTGATTAGGTGATGAGTGTTTGTTATATAGGTTTTAGTTGGTTGTTATTTTTCTACAAACTTCTATTTATAGAGTTTTGTTCATCTTTGTTACTCTGTTTCTAACAACTAATATATTATTATTCAGATCAAACCCACTCATAAGGTTAGAATTAAATGCAATCATGCTACTATGTAAAAAAGATGTTCTTGACACGTGGGAAAAAAACTTGCAAGAAAACTCAAATTTAATCCTAAGACAAAATTAAAATCTGCTAACACAACTAGACCATAAGGAAACCTGTATAATTTGTATAATATCAAATTAAAGATGTTTTTTATATTTTTTAAAGATGGATTTATATTAAAAGATGTTTTTTATATTTTTAAAAAAAAAATTTTGATATTAACACATCAAAATCATACAAAAACATAAAAAAAAATTTATTTTAAACAAAATAAAATAAAATTTTAAAAAACACAGTTGACACCCACTTTTCAAATACACCCTAATGGTGGGTGTGTAAAGAACAAACAGCAATCTTTGCCCCCTTTGCTTTTGATGCATCACCAAACATCTTCCTAAATTAAATGAAAAGGGTCACATGATTGTAAACAAAGCCACGCAAAAATATAGGTCATGGCACACAGTTAACCAAAAAGAATAAAAGAACACACTCCGATGAGTTATCACGTGAGTTTTTTTTTTTGGAAGGCAACACGTTTTCATCTCCTTTAAAAGACACCAATCTGCAACTTTTCTATTTTGATCTTTTTCATATATTCACAACTTAGAAAAGTCATGTTCTTGAACCTAACACATAGCCTCAACTACAACCACGCCAATGGAAGAAAACATGAGAATGCTAAAGGATTAGGTTGAGAAACTTGACCTGGGACTGCTACACTCATAGCTAGCTACTGCTTACTGGAAGTTTGTTTTTCTAAGAACAAGCTTTTATGGTCGTCATTGGGAGGTTTTGGTGAGAGAAAGGTTTGGGTTTGTGTTGGGTTGCTGTTTGTGGGCTGAATGATTCAGGTTCTTTGGTCATGTGAAAGCGAGAGGAGGCTGGTCGGTTTTTTTTTATAAAAGACGGTTACTGGAGAGAGGAAGACCTGACAACAATGGATGTGGCTGTTGCGAAGAGAGGCTGTCGGTCGATGCTTTGCTGTGAGGAGAGGTTGGTAGTCGAAGCTTTAAGGTGGTTTTTTGTGCACTGGATGTCGACTTGTGGTTGTTGATGTTAATGGCTACTAGTGGACGACGACACTGGTGGTGGCTACTAAGAAAAAACAATTTTGGTTGGTGGTGGCCGACAGTGCGAGGAGGACAGTTGCTATAAAAAAAATAAGAGAGATGGATTGGTGGTTTTGGGTTTTGATTTTTTTCTCTGTATATGTATATGTGAAGTACTTTTTTATATACTAGAATTTGTATTTATAATATAAAAGTCTTAAAGTATAGAGAATTCAAATTCCTTGCAAAAACAAATTTATCTCTTTTTTTTTTAATCTAAAATCAAAATTTGAAAAGGATTAGCTAAATTTATTTTTATAGTTTGTTTCAACTGAATATTAGAAAAAAAAAAACATATATTATAATATCTAATTTCTACAAATTGATAAATATCACCTTTAATCTAGCTCATGATATTTTAATGGCTAATTCAAAACCCCTTTTAAAATTTGAAAGCAAATAGGATTAGATTTCGGTTATGAATGCTTCTTCATAAATAGGGTCAAATTTTGATTATAATAGCTTTTTATAGCGCCTACAATATAAAGTCTTATAAAAAAACTTTATATAGTTAACTTATAAACAATAAATGATATTTTTTAAATGCTTTTAAAAAACATTCAAGTTAATCGGTAACTCCATTAGAAAATTTTAAATTTACCAAATTGGGAGGTGGTTAACTTATTATCTAATTACCTATCTATTTAACAATTTTCAAATATTTAACCTATCTACTTTGTGAAAAATTCAAAGATTTTTCAAATGATCTTATCCTCTAGATGACCTACTTGCTTAGAATTTTCAAATGTTTGTCAAAATGGTCTCATTCTCTAGGTTACATACTTGTTTTGTTAAATGATCATATTCTCTAGATGATCTACTTGCTTGACAATTTTTAAATGTTTGTCAAAATTATCTCATTTTCCAAGTTACTTACTTGTTTTGTGTCTCATTCTTTAAGTGACCTACATACCTTGTAAAAAGCTCAAAGATTCTTCAAAATGATTTATCTCATTCTTTAGGTGATTTACCTGCTTGTGAAAAAATTAAAGATTTTTTAAAATGGTTTTATTCTTTAGGTGACCTATTTATTTTGTGAGAAATTTAAAGGTTTTTCAACATAAAAGGTTTTCGAAATGAAAGTTATTGTAAGAGCTATGAAATTTGATTTTTCAGAAAAAGGTGGTCTACAACCTGATTCTTGATCTTAAGGTATCCATGCTTTTGAAGCTAGACCTTTTTTATATCACGCTTAATTGGCAAAATCCTTTTTAGATCTTTAATGTCTTGAATTCATTAGAGTCATATGGACTCCACTAGGTATTTTTCCTATAAAAAGGTTTACAAAAACATTGTATAATTATTTACGGTTAGATACCATGCGTGCATCTTTACCAGACTTGAAATATAGGCCCCTCCTTATTTGTTAACTCTTTCACTTAATTAATAAGGGTTGCTATCTAATGTGAGTTCACTTGACCACTTGACTTTTAAATCACTCGAGTTAACATATAGAAGTCCTTTTTTCAGGGTGTTTGTAATTTTTGCACAACCTTACCTTTTATGGCTCTTTTGGCTCGTTGTGACTCAATTATCTATTAGAAATTTTCTATCTCACTTGATCAAGAGGGTTATTTATTATAAATGGATAGCCTATATAGTATAGATGGATGTATAAATCTGAGAGGTTAAGGATTACATGTATTATAAACAATTATTCATTGTCGTTTTGTAAACATTTAGTTATTCATCTTTAATTACTTGTATGCAAATACCTACTCATCCTTAAAAAAATATTAAAAAAAGCGCATGTTAACGCTTTGATATATAATTTTTATATTGTTAAACAAATTTTAATATTTACCTCATGTTATTTTGAGTCTCACTTGAGAATAAGAATCAACCATGTTCTAAGATATGATGGTGGTGGTGAACTACTTTCAAGTGAGAATTTATCAATATTTTTCCATCTTCGATGATCGTTATCAAAGAATAAAATGAGGAGTAGATATTTAACAAACATTAAACTTAAACAAACACATAATTATATGTTATTAAACTACGATGAATTGAGACCTTTTGTTCGATAAGTCAATTTTATAATTATATAGTTTTAAACCATTTTTGTTTATATTCTCATATAGACTCCATTCATTAAATTTATTATAAACAACATTATCAATTATTGTTATCCCAAAATCCAAAAGCTACAAAAAATTAAATTTTCAAATTATAAGATAAACAATTTACCATATGATTTAAAACACATGTAAGTATTTAATAATTCATAACTCCTAAGAATACATTTACTTATGGGTTTTTTGGGCCCGTTAATAATTGTTAATTAACTTTAACCAAGTTTTCAACATAGAAGGCAATGTTAGTAGATTGAAACTCTTATCTTTGAGTCATGAAAAAAAAAGCCCAGTGTTACTATGGGTTTTTTCATCAATCAATATGTTTTTTCTTACTGAAAAGTATGGTGAGGGTAGAAATACATAATGGTGGGGTTCGTATAATGGGTTCAACTTCCAATGAGTTTGAAGTTGATTATTATGTCAAATTACTAGAGATCATTGAATTGAGATATCATAATGAGTAAGATACATTGATTTTATTCAAATGCTATTTGTATAATACTGATAGAGAAATTATAATAGATTCTTACCATGGTATGGTCAAAATAAATATAGAAGGTAGATTTCGTAACATCGATGATTATATTAATTGTAATTAGGTAAGTATAAAGCAATTAACAAATCTTATATTTAAAATTATTTATACTAGGCTATGTGACTTATAGTGTAATGCCCACAAATATGCAAAAGACAAAGCCAACTTTGATGATGTCGCGGTATGGAAAAAGTATAGCCAAGTCACGTCATAGAGGATAATTAGGTGAAATTTCAAGAATTTGTGGCAACGAAAGACTTTAAAACGTGCTCATGATCTGGGTTGCAGAACCAAAACAAATAAATACATTGTTCGATGAGCAAGCATACTAGTGGAATGCTTTCATTTGTCAACCAAGCAAAGCTCATGATAATTGTTTTTTTTTAAATCATTAGTTTTTAATTTACTATTTATTTGTTAGACTTTCTTAGAACTTATTTATTTTACATGAAAAATAGCTTGGGTGCAAGCCTACTCTAATGAATTTATAAGAGGAAACTAATATAAGGAAATGAGATAGAGGGAAGGGTGAAGAAGTTTGTAAACAACAAAATAGAAGTGTTCGTTGTAAGTTATTTTGTTATTATTGTAATTTTTTTAATTCTTCTAATTATAATTGACTTGTTTTTTTTTTTTGTAAACATATAATGCCACAATAGTTGAAAAACTTGAAGAAAACACTTCCACCCATCCTCCTTACGATTCTAAGTTGTGGTTAGAGGTTGAAGCAACTAATGGACCCAATAGGAATCAGGTTTATAGGATGTCCAAAATCAAAATCAAAAAAATCTTAGTTTTGGCCAGGGTGGAACTTCCAGCTAGAAGGAGAATAATTTCCATATGCGTTGCCAAATACAAAATAAGGCATATAGTTTGTTTATAGATCATAAAAGTTGTGCTGATGTAGCTAGTACTACTCTTGTTAGTAGAATAAACTTGAGTACTATTAAACATAATAGCTAATTCTTTCCCTATTGTTAGCTGAATTTGGTTCCTAAATATAAACGCTTTTGGCGAAGAGGTCATTGGTCTTGAATTTCTTCAATATGACCTTTCATTAACCCCTCAAATTTTTATTTTCTTGCAATTTCGCTCCTGACTTCATCCGATTGAGTTTGAAAAAATTAAATTTAATCCTTCAAAATTTCAATCTTCTAAATTAAGCCTGAATTAGGCTTTCAAATTTAATTTTTCACCAATTAAGTTTTTAATAAAATTTATTTGACCTATTGAAAACCTCAAAACTTAATTGTAGCTCTAAATGCCTAGAAAACTCTCTCAATTATTGTTGTTTATTATCAAAACATCCATTATGATCTTGATGTGTAATTGTTGGGATTTAATTTTTAAAGAGCCAACAATAATCAAACAGCATTTCAAAGGACTCCTCGTGTGAATAGAAGAGTCGTTCAAGCACCTTCTAATTTACCTGTCATACATTGTAATATTAGACAATAAACCTATATTATATACTTATTGATGCTCAAATGGAAATAATGTTTACCTTGATGTCAGTTGTCACAACTATCAAAACTACTACTACAACAAATTTTAAATCAGGATGACGATGTCTTGTATAATATATGAATTGATACATGCGTAAATACCAGTCAATTTTGAGATTTCAAACGAACTTGAATTTTATGGTATCCTTATATAAACGAGCATTAACACACTGTAATTGTATATAAGTTGTGGTTGAACATTAAACTTGGTATTCTAATCAATATACAATGTGTCATTGTTTAACTACATTAATTAAATCATACTTTATTCTAAAATTTTATTCAACCACTAACTCAACACTTATACCTAAATTTCTTTAATTAATATTCCAATCATCATACAATTTTATCAACTCTACTATCATCCTCAAATTTTCCATAGTCAATCATTGTCAATCCTTTAGAACTCGTAGTGTTTAACTGTTGCATAAAAAAAGATTGAATCAGAAGCATCCTAATATGGAATACATTTAGCAAATTATCTTTCCTTTTATGTTTTTTTATGTGAGCTCTTTATCTTTTCTATCTTTTCTATTCCTCCATCAATTTTTTTTATGTGAACTCTATCTTTTCAATTCTTAGAGTTTGATTCAATGCACAATTTTGTTTTAATAACAAGAACTTTTTTTGTGTGTACCAAGATATTTCTTTCAATTTTCAAAACAACTTTGACATATTAGTTGGATTTTCATTCATAGTAAGAATTCATATAATTTAATATTGGAGACTTGGAGTTACAATAACAAAAATAGCAGCATTGCATTTTCTCCTATTGCTTTTCTTTTTTTGTTCTTTTAATTTATATTTTCTAATAATATTATAGTGACAAAAGGAGGAAACCAAGTTTGGATTATGTGATACACATGGTGTGTCACAACATAATTATAGTATATACTAGACATATTGTTCGTGCATTACCATGAACTGAATAATTTTTTTAATATAAAAATAGTTATAGGTTAAAAAAAATTCAAGTCTCATGTCATTGATTAAATTGACAATTTAAATATTTTAAAAAAATAATAATAATAAATAAATTAACAAAAAAAACCACATCCGAGCCTATTTAGATCATCAAACAACTCAATACTAACCTAACTGAAGGAAAACCATAAAAAAAAGTCAAACTTAAAAAAAAAACATCAGCATAAAATAAAGGTCGAACCAAGCGAACCTTCTAAACCTAGTCTAATCTAAAAAAACTTGCAACTTGTTAAATCATAGATCCAAGTTCAATCGAGAAATTTAAATATCATCCAATTTAATTTTGAATGATGGAAATTTTGAAAAAACTATTAATAAAAAAAATTGCAAAAGAAAAGAAGCAACAAAAAAAAAGGAATGAGGCTAAAACCTGACCAGAGAAAACCTAATGAGGATGAAATGTAAAAAAATTATTTTAAACAAAAAAATTTCAATTAAAAAAATTAGGACCAAACTTGAAAGATTAAAAAATCACAGGGGTAAAATTGAAAATCATTTATAATATGATAGATTATTTATAGAATAAAAAAAATAATAGGGGTAAAATTAAAAAAAAAACATTATTGAGGGCTAACCCAATAGAATTAAATAAAAAACAATAACAAAACAAAAGTTAAAAAAAAAGATTAAAAAAATAAGACAACATCAATTTAGAAAAAGAGAAAAAAAAAACTAGGCAAATCTTTTAAACCTAGTCTAATCTTTAAAAGTCAAATTTTATGAAATGTTTTACCCAGATTCAATCAAAAAGCATAATTCTCAACCAATTTAATTTTAAATGATAAGATTAGTAGAAAAGTATTAATAAAAAAACCTATAAAAGCAACAAAAATAATGAGAATAAAATTTGATAGAAAAAACTCGAGGATGCAATTTAATAAAATAAATATCAATTAAAAAAATAAGGATTAAATTTTAAAGAATAAAAAAATCATAAATAGTGAAATTGAAAACATCGGTAAAAACCAAGCAAGTCTGAATTTAAAAAAAAAGTTTATTATAAGCTAATTTAAAAATATAAATTTAAAAAAATTATCAAAGCAAAAAAAATAACAATAAAAGCCTCGAGCGAACTTGACAACCAACTCGAGTTAACAAATCAAACACATGACTTAAGATATAAAATTAAGATGACCATAAAAATAGGAAAGCAAAAATAATATAAAAAAATACTTGAAAAGAAAAACAGAAGTCGACCCAGGCTAATCATATCTATTACCCAGGTTATGAAACTAGGGTGAACCCAGTAAAGGCAAACCCTAAAAAAAAAACATGATTTTTAATCAAACAAACATTAAGAGATTAAATTGAAAAGCAAAATCAATTAATAAGGAACAAATATAGGATTTAATTTAATATAAAAATTAAATGAAATTAAATATTTTGAAAAAATAAAATGAAATTAATTGTTTAGGGATGGAATTGTAAAAAAAACAAATCTATTAAAAAATAGCAATTAAAAGAATTAAAACCAAATTTGATATAAAATTAAATGAAAATAAATACATAGAGGTGGAATTGGATAAAAAATCAATCAAGAAAATAAATCAAAAAAAAAACAAAACAAATAAAAATTAAAAAAAATGAGTATCAAATTTAAAAACAAATTAAAAAATTAAATGATCAGAGATAAAATCAAAAGTAAAAATTCAATTATAAATAATCAATGTAAATAAAATAACTGTAAATAAAAAATGAAAGACTGAATTAAAAAAAATTAACACACACAACACACATATCAGCAATATTGTTTTGTGCAAAAACCCAAAAATACGGACAATATTAACAAAAATACAACCAAACCCACTCATTTTTCTACGATGAAAGAAAACTTTGATTCTCTTGTAACAGAATGCGAGCCAAAAGATTAGTTTTTATCAAAAGGAAAATAAATTTATATCATTGAAATGCTTCATACTCAAAGTTGATTAAAAAAAAGACAGAAAAGAACTAGGAACAAAGGAATTAAACAAATTAAAAAAAAAAAAAGCATTCATTTTCAATTATTCCTGTAAATGGAGTTGAAAATGCATTGTCCGAACATGTACGTCAATTAAAAAAAAATCATTTTGTGTTGCTTTCTTCTTTTTGTTTGTTGAGCAAGAAGGGTAATATCTTGTTTTTCTTTTTTTGTAGAGTACAATATTTTTTTCACACCTACTCGGAACAGTAGGAAGCATAACATCAATTTAATGAACTTAATTGGATAAATACTTCTCCAAAGGACAATTGTTTCCAGCTTCCCAACCGCTAAGGACGCCTGCAAGCAAACTGCGATAGTATACAGTCTTGCTGCTGCTATATGGTAAGTATGGCTTGACTACTTGATACTTGAGTACCCATGAGATAATCAAGAACTTGTAACAGTTCATGAGGTCTGTAATTACTTGGACTGCACCAGTGATTCTAGTTGATCTTGT
>Ga0325411_1002283_pt1 | contig 21596 bp, 17 predicted proteins | sample PopdelMetagenome_13_FD_206181 | JGI IMG/M metagenome (GOLD analysis project Ga0325411, IMG submission 206181) | Populus deltoides microbial communities from Bellville, Georgia, United States - Xylem-PdIQD-R4 | ecosystem: Host-associated > Plants > Phyllosphere > Stem > Wood/Secondary xylem...
CTTAGCCTTATAAAAGGCTCCGCCCCTGGTGGCAATGGCATTACAGGGAGTACATTGATTTCCTGCGTTGGTTTTGTCTCCAAGGTTTGTTTCTCTTGACCACTTCTTTCTTGAAGCAATTATATTTGGTGTTCTATGTTTTCCGAGTCCATATCTTCACTTCTTCCCTGCCAATCCTAGCTACTCATGTATTTCACTTGAAGTGGTTAGCTTGTTGGGTGGATTGGTTCATATTCCTGTATTAGTCCTTCCATGTCTTCCTAGGGTTCGAAACCTTGGCCTTCTGTAAGTCTTTAGGCCATTCTGTTTACGTTCAGTTTAGGGGCATCCTGATATATGCTTTTAGGGCAGCTATATTGCTAAACATTTGACTTTGAAAAAACACATCTATATATAGGCCATTCGGTCTTCAATGTCTATGGATTGAAACATGCATCGAGAGCCTGGATCATTTGTGAGAGGAAATGGTTGCAGTTGGAAGCCTGTTGTCCTCTTCAGCAATACTCCTTGTAGTCTTCTTGAAGAATTTTTGTTTGTCTTGTTTGATTCAAAATATGATTGCACAATGAAAACGAAGGGTTTCAAGAGTGATTTAATTACTAATGAAAGAAAGACATTTGGCTAGATATAGATACAGAAGGAATTTATCTTCACCTCAGGTTTTGTTACATATATATGTGTCGGTACCAGGAATCAGCTAAATGATTAGAAGCTTTGTTTTGAACGTCAGAAGAAAATAATGACTAAATATGTATTTTTCTGTCTTAAAGGGGAAGAAGTTGAAAGGGTTTAAACTCTTATTGCTAAAAAGAGCATACAGAATCCTGGATTATCCACAGATACCTTTGAGCTGTGGTTTCTAAAATTGTAGAGTTATAATTAGATAGCAGTTGGACTCACTTCATTGCCCTTTCCAGCAGGCATTGCAAGTACTGAAAAGATGGACCCATTAGTATCAATTGAGGATCAATTTGTCAAGCTACATCCATGCCTGCCTGTGAACACAAGAATTGGAATAGTAGGAGGTGGTCCAAGTGGCATATCTGCTGCTTATGCATTGGCAAAGCTTGGTTATCAGAATGTCACAGTGTTAGAGAAGCATCACACTGTGGGTGGCATGTGTGAATCAGTAGACATTGAAGGTACATGATGAAGAGATAAGAAAAAAAGTGTTTTCTGTAAATTTAGCTTCACCAAGTATAATGATTATATCTGTTCTGCAATATACAGGAAGGATTTATGATCTTGGTGGTCAGGTTTTGGCTAAGAACAGTGCACCTGTCATTTTTCACTTGGCAAAAGAAGTTGGATCAGAATTAGAAGAAATGGATTCCCATAAGCTTGCTCATATTGACAGCTCTACAGGGAAGTATCAGGACATTAAAGTTGCAGATGATTATGTAGCTGTGATGTCACTGACCTTAGAACTGCAGGTTGGTTTCAATTTTCAGTGCAGCCATAGTTTTTTGCTTATATTGCAGGAATGATATCAATTTAAATTTTCATTTCATTGTTTACAGGATAAGGCAAAGGATTCTGGTCGAATTGGAGTCCATGCTGTGAGTGAATTAGCTGCAGACTTGACTCCTACGTATCTCGAGAGTCGTGGATTCAAATCTGTTCCCAAATCTGTGGCTTATGGATATACTGCTTCTGGTTATGGATTTGTTCAAGACATGCCTTATGCATACATTCACGAGTTCACCCGGACTTCCATGGCTGGAAAGATTCGGCGTTTCAAAGGTGGATACACTAGTCTTTGGCAGAAGATCAGTGAATCACTTCCAATTGAGGTTAATTGCAAAACTGATGTGCTGGCCATCAGGCGCAATCCCGACAGTGTTAGAGTTGATGTTAAAAGAAACAACGGGGAAATTCAAGAAATGGAGTTTGATAAGATAATTATCTCTGGTTCATTTCCTTTCAGAAATGGAAATACTTATAGATTTCCAGCAGAAAAATCTACAGGTTTCTTGAACTTCATACCTCTAGATTTCCACCTTATAAGTTCCTCTATCCTTTCAGGAAATGGCTAACAAGGTATTCTTGTTGCAGAATCTGAGACTGAAGTGATGGATCTCAGTGAAGTTGAAAGATATTTCTTCAGAAAAGTTCAGACAATCGACTACTACACCACCGTTCTAAAGATCAAAGGGCTAGAAGACATGCCAGTTGGATTTTATTACTTTGGTGAATATATGGAAGATCCTGCAACAATTGGACATCCCGTTGCGATGCAGAAATTCTATGCCGACACTGACATTTTCTTATTTTGGTCCTATGGGAACTCTTTCGATATAAAGGGACCAACAGTCGCTGAGCTTGCCAAGAAGGTGGTCATGTCCATGGGGGCAAAAGTTGAGGAAGAAGTTCTCCAGAGAAGATTCAAGTACTTCCCCCATGTTGGTAGCCAAGGTATGCTTGACGACCTGTTCCTACACCAATGAACCAAACCAGATAGGGATCCAAATTCATTCATTATTTTTATTTAAATTTCAAAACAGAAATGAAGGATGGATTCTATGACAAACTGGAGTCTGAACTTCAAGGCCAGAGGAACACTTACTATGTTGGTGGGCTCATGGCATTTGAACTCACGGAGAGAAATTCATCTTATGCCATGGATCTTATCTGCAAGCATTTTGCAAATAACAACTCGGTACCTATGTTTCCATATGTTAAGGTAATTTGACTTTGACAAGTTTTTAGTGATAAATGGATAAGTGGGTCAAATGATGCTTGAATTTAATAGTTTGAAACAAAACTTGCTTGTTGATTGTGATATCGCAGAGTTTGTTTTCTTTGAAATCGGATTGCTGGGATAGAAATCCAAAAGAACTAGGTGAAGGAGTGGCGTTTCCTGATCTTTCTACACTTGATGGTTACTTGAAACACTGGGGAACTGAAAGTATGACGAAGGACAAAACACTCTATACTTGGATTGGTGAAGATGGGGCTGTGGTGTGTCAAAGAACTTATGCAGAACTTCATGCGAAAGCTTCCTGCATTGCTCGTAAACTCTTGACCAGCCGAAAACCAGTTATCAAGCCCGGTGACCGGGTCCTCTTAGTCTATGTACCAGGGCTGGACTTTATTGATGCCTTTTTTGGGTGCTTAAGAGCCAAGGTCCTACCAGTCCCAGTCCTCCCACCAGATCCTCTGCAAAGAGGTGGGCAAGCACTGTTGAAGATTGAAAGCATTGCTAAATCTTGCAATGCAGTTGCAATTCTGTCAACCCTTCTTTATCACTCAGCAGTTCGGGCAGGTTCTGTGAAGAATCTAATCTCATTAGCAGGGAAAAATGGGAAATGGCCGAACCTTCCATGGATGCATACAGATTCTTGGCTCAAGGACTTCAAAGTCCTGGCTCCAGCAAACATAGCATATGAATCTGAATCTCAGCCGGATGATTTGTGTTTTCTGCAGTTCACTTCAGGGTCAACTGGTGATGCTAAAGGTGTAATGATAACTCATGGTGGTCTTATTCACAATGTGAAGTTGATGAAGAGGATATATAAGAGCACCTCAAAGACAGTACTAGTCAGCTGGCTTCCGCAATACCATGACATGGGGCTAATTGGTGGACTTTTTACTGCTCTAGTTAGTGGTGGATCAGCAATTTTGTTTTCTCCAATGACTTTTATCAAGAACCCTCTTCTATGGCTTCAGATCATGAGCAAATACCATGCTACTCACAGTGCCGGTCCCAACTTCGCCTTTGAACTGCTAATCCGAAGATTGGAGTATGCTGACAAGGATAAGGTTCGAAACTTTGACCTCTCTTCTTTGATTTTCCTCATGGTTGCTGCTGAACCAGTGAGGCAGAGAACTTTGAAAAGATTTGTTGAGCTCACTAGGCCTTTTGGTCTTTCGCAAGAAGTAATGGCTCCTGGTTATGGATTGGCCGAGAATTGTGTGTTCGTCAGCTGTGCATATGGAGAAGGTAAGCCCATATTGGTAGACTGGCAAGGAAGAGTCTGTTGCGGGTATGTGGAACCAAATGGTGAAGATATTGACATCCGAGTAGTCGATCCAGAGTCCAATGAGGAGCTGAAAGAATCTGGAAAGGAAGGAGAGATATGGATTAGTAGTCCGAGTGCTGGAATTGGGTACTGGGGAAGGGAGGAACTTAGCCAAAGTACTTTCAGAAATGTGCTTCAAAATCATCCAGGAAGAAAATATACAAGAACCGGAGACTTGGGGCGGATTATTGATGGAAAGGTGTTCATCACGGGAAGAATCAAGGATCTGATTATAGTAGCCGGAAGGAATATTTACTCTGCAGATGTAGAAAAAACAGTTGAGAGTGCATCCGAACTTCTACGCCCAGGTTGCTGTGCTGTCATTGGTGTTCCTGAGGAAGTCTTGTCATCAAAAGGGATTTCACTTCCTGATTGTTCTGACCAGGTTGGCTTGGTTGTAATTGCCGAGGTTAGAGATGCTAAGCCTGTTGATAAGGATGTTGTGGAGAACATAAAGAGTCGTGTTGCAGAAGAACATGGCGTGACTGTGGCTTCTATCAAGCTGGTCAAGCCCAGGACTATCAGCAAAACAACATCAGGTAAAATCAAGAGGTTCGAATGCCTCAAACATTTTACTGATGGAACTCTAAACACAGTGCCAGACCCAATTTTTGCGAAACGAAAATTGCTTCGCTCATTCACCACCGGGACATGTAAAGAGGGATTAACTCCTCGATCTCGGCTTGCAACATCTCCCACACCAACCGCCAAATTCAGCAAAAAAGAAATTGTAGAATTTCTGAAGGGGCTTGTTTCTGAGCAAACAGGAATTCCTATCAAGAATATCTCTGCCACGGAGAGTCTTGTATCGTATGGAATTGACTCGATAGGTGTGGTCAGAGCGGCTCAAAAACTTTCAGATTTCCTCGGTGTGCCAGTTGGTGCAGTCGATATCTTCACTGCCACCTGCATTGCAGACTTGGCAAGCTTCGCAGAGAATCTTGCGATGAAGTCTCAACCTCAGCTCATGAACTCTCAATCCTATCAACCAGAACCTGATATTGATTCTGCTGAGTTTGACACAGAAGTTTCCACGACTCGCCTAATCAGTGTCTGGTTTTTCCAACTTCTTGCCCTTGTTTATGTCTCTGCCATGATGAGCTTTCCTGCTTATTTTTCAGTTTCGGCTTTCACAAGTTTGCTTTCAGCAAGTCATATGCTAAATGAGGAATTTCCCTGGTGGAATTACTTGATTCCCTTGGCATTGGCTCCTCTTGCTTGGATCCTTGGCATCATTTCTACTTGTATTAGCATTGCTTTCTTGGGGAATTCTTTCTTGAAACCTAACTATGCCCTGACCCCTGAAGTATCTATCTGGTCTATTCACTTTGTCAAGTGGTGGGCACTGTACAAGGCCCAAGAAATCTCTTCAAAAGTTTTTGCAGAGCATTTGAGAGGAACTGTGTTCCTTAATTATTGGTTTGAGATGCTCGGCGCTAAGATCGGATCTTCAGTTCTGCTTGATACAGTTGACATTACAGATCCATCTCTAGTTTCAATTGGAGATGGAGCTGTAATTGCTGAAGGGGCGTTGCTTCAAAGCCATGAGGTAAAGAATGGAATCTTGAGCTTCCAAGCCATTAGAATCGGCCGAAATTCTTCAGTTGGTCCTTACGCTGTAATCCAGAAAGGAAGTACATTGGGAGAAGAAGCAGATGTGCAGCCCTTGCAGAAGACAGAAGGTGGAAAAGCTGTACTCAAATCTAGCAAGGCTCACAATGTTCAGAAGGTAATTTTTTTATATATTTTTCAATTTATTATATCTTACCCATAACTGCATAGGTTATAGGTTTCTTCCCCCGTTTTCTCATCTTACACTAATTTGATTCTTTCCACTTATTGCAAAAATGTGTGATTTTACATAATTGAAACAAGAACTGATCATACTCGTTACAATTTCTATAATGGTTTCAGGGTGCACTGCTGTCTGATAAGGCCACCTACCACTTCATGGGCATCTACATGGTTGGTCTCCTCAGCACTCTCTCAGCAGCCATTATCTACTTCCTTTACATTTGGCTATCTCAAAAGCCTGCCTCCATTCAACACTTCTCATTTCTCTGCATCTCTGGAGCCTTTCACTGGACTCCATTCACCATCATTGCTTATGCTACAATGATTGCTAATGTCCCATCAAACCCAGCCACCTTTGCAATCTCAGTTGCTATTGTTTACTTGGCTCATGGCCTGATACTCAGCCTCCTCACATGCACTTTGACCCATTTTCTTGCTGAAAAACAAGAGAAAAGGGAATCCCACATGAAAGCCTGGCTCCGGCATAGAATTACCATTGCCTGCCACCTTAGATTTGCCAAACTCCTGTCAGGAACAGAAGCATTCTGCATTTATTTGCGCCTTTTGGGTGCAAGTGTCGGTGAGCATTGTTCCATCAGGGCTGTCAATCCTGTATCAGACCCAGAGCTCATTACAATTGGTGATGGTGTGCACCTTGGTGACTTCAGTCGGATGATTGCTGGCTTCTATTCATCCAGTGGGTTTACTCAAGGAAAAATTGAAGTGCAGGACAATTCGGTTGTCGGGAGTCAAAGCCTCATCCTCCCTGGTTCGGTTGTTCAAAAGGATGTGATTCTTGGTGCTCTTTCAGTGGCTCCTGCAAATTCAGTTCTTCAACAAGGCGGCGTCTATATTGGATCTCAAACTCCAGTGATGATCAAGAACACCATGCATGCCTTGGATGACAGGATAGAAGAGATGGACTTCAAATACAAGAAGATAGTTGGCAATTTAGCTGCAAATTTGGCTGCCACTACTCTGAAGGTTAAAACAAGGTATTTCCATCGAATTGGTGTTAGTGGGAAGGGACACCTGAAGATTTATGACAACCTGAAAGGATTTCCAGACCACAAGATTTTCCAGGCTGGGAAGAGCTATCCTATTGTAGTCAGGCATAGCAATAGCTTGAGTGCTGATGATGATGCTAGAATCGATGCACGTGGAGCAGCGATAAGAATACTTTCAGATGACAATGGAAGCAACTCCTCTTCGCTTCTTGATCTAACATTGAAGACAGGCAAGGCATTCTATGCACGCACGATTGCTGATTTTGCAACATGGTTAGTTTGTGGACTTCCTGCAAGGGAGCAGCATGTGAAGCGAGCCCCACATATCCGTGATGCAGTTTGGATGTCTCTTCGCAATGCGAATTCTTTTGCTGATCTACACTACTACTCAAATATCTGCAGGCTCTTCAGGTTTTCGGACGGACAGGAAATGTATGTGAAATTCAAATTGCGGCCTGGTGACGAAAACATAAGTGAGGATTCAGGTAAAGTTGAGCCTATGGGCATTCTCCCACCAGAAACAGGTGCAATTCCACGGGATGAAAAGGATACTCGTCCCTTACTTTTCCTAGCCGAAGATTTCCAAAGCCGTGTAAGTTCTCCAGGAGGCGTTCGCTACATTTTCCAGCTGCAAATCCGACCTGTTCCACATGATGATGCCACTTGTGACATTGCACTTGACTGCACCAAACCATGGGATGAGTCTGAATTCCCTTACATTGATATAGGGGAAGTTCACATTGATCAAAATCTCACTGGTGCAGAATCAGAAGCACTAGAGTTTAATCCTTATATTCGATGCCATGAGGTGGATGTGATCCGGGCCACTTCATCCTCGCAAAGTGCTTCAATTGATCATGGTCGTTCATTGATCTATGAAATTTGTCAGCATTTGAGGAATGGAGAACCACTTCCAGAAGCTTGGAGGATCTTCTTAGAACAAAGTGATGTTAAAGTGGACCTTTCAGGCTGTCCAATGGCAGCAGCATTGGAGAAAAAGGACTCGGGAAAAGTTACACTAGCAAGGACATGGTATCAGACCTTATGGGTCATTTTTGCTCAACCATTGCTGCAAACATTTCTTCCATACTTCCTGATGGGGTTGCTCATCTTTGCTCCACTGAACTGGATTCTTCTCTTGAAGGAAAGCAAGAAAGTCGCAATGCATTGGTTGCTTCCTTTGGTTTGGGTTTCTTCAGGAGTTCTAGCAGCATTAGCATGTGTTGTGGCCAAGTGGATTCTTGTGGGGAAAAAGAAAGAAGGCCAAACAGTACACATTTGGAGCATAGGAGTCTTCATGGACACTGTGTGGCAAGCTTTCAGAACTGTAGTAGGGGACTACTTCATGGAAATGACTAGTGGGTCTATCTTATTTTTGCTATGGCTAAAGCTCATGGGTTCAGACATTGATTTGGACCAAGGAGCCTACGTAGATAGCATGGGAGCAGCATTGAATCCAGAAATGGTGGAGATTGAGAGAGGTGGTTGTGTAGGAAGAGAAGCTTTACTGTTTGGACATATATATGAAGGTGAAGGAGGGAAAGTTAAGTTTGGCAGGATAAGAGTTGGAGAAGGTGGATTTGTAGGGAGTAGAGCAATTGCCATGCCTGGTGTTAGAGTAGAAATAGGAGGCAATCTTAGTGCTCTTTCTCTTGCCATGAAAGAAGAAATTGTTAGGTCTAGGTGAATTAATGGTTCATGCCTGCTGCTGAAATAGCAGCTGCCCAACTTATCTCTTTATGCATTAAGAATAAAGCTGGTCTCCCCAATAAAATTACCAGTATTTTAAAAATGGAAAAGTACATTAATGGAAATGTGTCATGGTTCCTGCCTCTCTCTGTCATGATTCTTTATGATGCCTACAAGTCTTAAGCATAGGTGAAAGCCAAATTGAAATATACTTAGAAAATGTCTCACAACAAAGTTATTATACCCGGTCCAGTCCTGTTCAAGATATAGATCATGGAGTAAGTTAATTTGATTGATCCAAAACGCATATCATTTCAATTTTTTTTTAAAAAAGTTAAAATTACATCGTTTTGAAAAAAAAAATGCTCAACTCATTAGCCAAAAGTGGGAGATTTCTGCAAATTTGAACTGGGATTTTTCTATTTAATCTAGACAAGTCCAAGAGATTTACGTTATCATAGCATATATCAAAGGGAAAACAAGATTATCTAATTTGGGGTTGACTACTAGCTAAAGAGAGTGTCTCTACTCTTGAGCATCACAATTCACTTGTGACATACCAAAGAAGCAGCATGAAATCTGATTCATTCATGCCCCACTCTTTCCCATGAGGATATATAGACCATATGAAGGAAAAATATTGGGATTGATTTTTTATTTGAAAATGACCTCTAAAGTTTTCCTTAGATTTCTGTCATTTTAAAGAGAGATATCAATTAAAAAAGGAAAGAATCCAGGTACATTCACATATATATATATATATAACTTAATTTTAAGAAAATATGTTTCATTTGTTTAATTCTTTGGGTTTAAGTTTTAGTGAAAATATCCAGAAACAATCATTAAAGATCTTTGAATGTAGCTTGTCGATGTGAATGGTATAATTTTAATATAGTTCAATCAAATAATTTAGATTCGATTAAGCCACAGATTGTTCTGAAAACAACCCTCATCATCGAAAAAATACGCCCCCACCCACTTCAGAATCACAAATCCTGTGAAATTTTATTGAACAAAATATATTATAAAATCAGATAATATATACTAGTGAGGAAGCACCCACAACTTCCTAAACACAGATGTAGCTCTTAAGCTGAAGTGCAAACTGACTACTATTAAGCCAATGATAGTACAAGCTGCTAATGGAGAGAAGATGATGTGCAAGTCAGTATGTAAGGGCCTCAAGTGGAAAATGCAAGGAGTGTGTTTGGAGGCAGATGCCTTTATCATTGAACTAAGATATTGTGATATGGTGCCAGATATTCAATGGCTGTCTATGTTGGGGGATATCTTGTGCAACTATAAACATCTTTGGATGTCCTTGGTTTGACAAGGGGATAGGGTATTACTCAAGTGGGAAAATCTAGTCAAGTTTCAAGCTATCAAGATTGAACAGATAAGTTCCTTGGTAGGAAATCACAAACAAGTAGCAGAATATCATTTGTATAGTTTACGGATTATAGAGGATGATGATTACATTATAAACTCTATGACAGCCAAACTTCCTTTTAATAAACACAGTGATGCTACCTTACAGTCAATGTTAGAGGCCTATTAGGATCTGTTTCAGGAGCCCAAAGGACTTCCACCTCCTAGGGTTCATGATCATACTATTCCCTTTAAAGAGAGCAGTCAAGCAATGAATCTCAGGCCTTATAGGCACTCAGGAATACAAAATGATATGTTAGAGGAGATGGTAATGGAGATTCTGAAAACAAGAATTATAAGAGCAAGTACCTTTTGCTTCCCCAGTGGTACTTGTCAAGAAGAAGAATTCAACTTGGAGGCTATGAGTGGATTATAGAGCCCTGATAATGCCAAACGATATCAAGACAGAACCAATATTCACTAAATTCGGTTCCAACCAAAGATAACTGAAGAAAGAATTGACAAAGAGAAAGAAAGCTGATATTTTATTGCAGAAAATGAAGATTACAGGAAAGATAGAACAAGTAGCCTCACACCACTCAAGAGAATCACTCTCATTTTGGAATCACACCAAAGACAAGAACTGTATTTCAATCTACCAATTCAAACAAACATTCTACATTAAATAGAAATACATATTACAGTTAATACTAAATAACTACCTAAGATAAGAACAATGACAGTTACAATAACTGCTTCTGCCACTTGGAAGTATGAGATGATCTTCAGTTATTAATTGTAACTTCCCTTTTTGCCCACGTGTAACACTGGAATCGTAGCCTCCATAGAATGTATTCCTTTACTTGAATTAGCTTGATCCCTGTCAGTTGTTATGGCCTTCTGTTTGCTTTGGACTTGAGTTCTGTCACTTGGAATACTCGAACTTGCATCAATTTCCTCACTCCCCAAGCAACTTGCCTCAGGCAAGTATTGTTGAATATAATCTTGAAGTAACTGAGGATTCAAACGTTGGATTTCCTTCTCATGTACCCATGCTGCTTCTGATTGCGGTTTGGATGCCCATTGAACTAAGAATTTATTATAGCCTCCCCTTCTGTTGGACACGTACTGATGTGCTAAAATAGAAGTCACGATTTCTGGTGCAGGAACAACTTGAGGGATTGTTGATGGTGCAGGCTGGTCTTCAAGAATTGATGGAGGGCCATGATAGGCCGTTAGATCTGCAACATTGAAAATGGGACTAAATTGAAACTCTGATGGCAAATCAACCAAATAAGTATTGTCTCACAATTTCTTCAAGATGTGAAATGGACCACCCCTACGAGCATGTAATTTGCTACAAGTTCCAGGGGGAAACCTCTCTGGCCGTAATCTTATCAATACAAGATCTCCTTCTGCAAACTGCACTTCCCTTCTGTGACGATTGGCATGTTCAGCATACTTAGCCACTTGCTCTGCCATTTTACATCTGACGCTGCTATGTAATGAGGACATAAATGTTGCAAAATCTAGGCCACCTTCACTAGTCTTCTGAGGTAATGGTAGAGAAATGGTGTCAGTAGGCACTTTGGGGTGCAATCCATATACCAACTCAAAAGCTGTGTGCCCTGTAGTCCGATTTACAGAGTTATTGTAGGCAAATTCTGCTTGAGGCAGAACTAAATCCCAGCTGACTCCATGCTCATTGGTTAAACACCGTAAAAGATTACCAAGACTTCTGTTTATTACTTCAGTTTGGCCATCGGTTTGAGGGTGGAAGGCACTAGAGAATAGGAGTTTTGTCCCTCACTTAGCCCACAATGTCTTCCAAAAATAACTGACAAACTTAACATCCCTGTCTGAGACAATAGATAGTGGAATGCCATGCAGCCGTATAACCTCTTTCAAAAACAAAGATGCAATATGGGAGGCATCAAAAGTCTTCTTGCAGGGAACAAAATGTGCCATTTTTGAGAACCGATCCACCACCACCATAATGGAATCATGCCCCCGAACTGTCCTGGGAAGTCCCAAAACAAAATCCATGCTCAACTCAAGCCATGGTTGATGCGGGATTGGCAAGGGAGTATAAAGACCAGCATTAGTCTTGTTTCCCTTATTCAGTTGACAGATCCTGCATCTATTCACAATAGTATTAACATCCTTTCGCATACCTGGCCAGTAAAACCGATCTGCAACCAGGGAATATGTCTTGTCCTGACCAAAGTGTCCTGCAAGCCCCCCACCATGTAATTCATGAATGATGAACTCACGCATTGATCCTTTTGGTATGCAGATACAGCCTCCTTTAATTAAATACCCGTCCAAGACAACGTAATCTGCTATGGAAGTGGAAGGTTTGCTGTGGAGAGATTCCCAGATCTTTTGAAAATCTGGATCTGTAGAATAAGAGGTCTTCACGAAAGCAAAACCTGAGGGGTTAGTTGACAGGATAGTGGAAGGATGAGATCTTCTACTAAATGCATCAGCCACCTTATTTTCACGACCAGTTTTGTGTCTGATAACAAAACTGAATTGTTGCAGGAAACTAATCCACCTAGCATGTCGAGGACTCAACTTGTTCTGTGAATGTAAATATTTCAATGAATCATGGTCTGTAAATAAAATGAACTCATGGTGGATAAGATATGGTCGCCAATGCTTCAATGTCTGAATTAGAGCATAAAACTCTAAATCATAGGCTGAGTATCTCCTCCTGGTGTCATTTAATTTCTCACTGTAAAATGCAATGGGGTGTCCAGCCTGGCTTAATACACCTCCTATACCCACCTGAGAGGCATCACAAGAAATTTCAAAAATTTGGGAGAAATCTGGAAGTTTCAGAACGGGTGCCTCTGTCATCTTCTGTTTAATAAGCTGGAATGCTGCATTGGCTGCTGGAGTCCATTTAAAAACTTTGGCCTTTAGACATTCTGTAATTGGGGTCATAATGGTGCTGAATGTGTGAATGAATCGTCGATAAAAAGTGGCTAAACCATGGAAGCTTCTAACTTCAAAGAAGGACTGCGGTTCTGGCCACTCCAAGATTGCTCTCACCTTCTCCGGATCAACTTCTACACCTTGTTGTGATATAATAAACCCCAGGAAGTGTGTCTTTGGTTGAAGAAAAGAACATTTGTTGAAATTTGCATAGAACTTTTCTTGTCGTAACACTTGCAGGATTTGTTTCGGATGTTGAAGGTGCTCATCCCTGTGCTGGCTGAAGACAAGTATGTCATCAAAATAAACAACAACACACCTGCCTAAATATGGCTTCAACGTCTGAGTCATCACCCTCATGAACGTGCTTGGTGCGTTGGTGAGGCCAAAAGGCATTACTAAACATTCGTACAACCCTTCTTTGGTCTTGAAAGCCGTCTTCCATTCATCTCCAGGCCTGAGACGAATCTGATGGTAACCACTTCGCAAATCCAGTTTGGAGAAGATGTTGGCTTGTCCCAATTGATCCAGCAGATCGTCCAATTGTGGGATTGGAAAGCAATACTTGACAGTTATCTTGTTCACTGCTCTGCTATCAATACACATCCTCCAGCTACCATCTTTTTTTGGAATGAGAAGGGCTGGTACAGCACAAGGACTAAGGCTTTCTCTAATAAAACCCTTCTGCTCCAATTCCTGCACTTGCCGTTGTAACTCCTTATGCTCTGCTGGGCTCATACGGTAATGTGGCAAGTTTGGCAAGGAGGAACCTGGTACCAGATCAATGGCATGTTGAACATCACGTAAAGGAGGTAATTGTGAGGGAAGCTCTTCGGGAAAAACATCTTTAAATTGTTGTAGAAGATGTTGAAGAGTCGTTGGTAAGCATTCCTTTCCAGTCTCCCGTCCTGCATCTATTATCCTGCTAACCAGCATAAACACAACTTGACTATCAAGTAGTGCCCGTTGAAATTTTTGAGGGGATAAAATCATTGTTGGCTTCTGTGGGAATTCCATGATAGGGAGCGGTTCCAAGACCAACTTCTTATTCTTGAATATCAACGAATAAGTGTTGTGAAACCTATCATAACTCACCTTTCTGTCATACATCCATGGTCGGCCTAGAAGAACATGACAGACTGTCATGGGAAGTATATCACACCAAACTTCCTCTTGAAAATGATCCCCCAAAGAAAATGAAAGTAGGCAGCGGTTTTGGACTTTAACAGGATGTTTATCATGGATCCAACTAACGTTGTATGGAGTAGGGTGTTCTTCTGTCGGTAGGTGTAACTTCTCCGCAGCTTCGGTGGAAATTACATTAAGGCCACTTCCGTTGTCAAGAATCACGTTCAGTGCTTTGCCCTTGCATGCTACCCTGGTATGAAATATATTGGTCCTCCTCCATTCGTTCTCTAAGTGTGCTGCAGGTGTTGCCTGACTGGATAACATCCGGTGGACTACACACAAAGGTAGTTCAGAAGCTTGCAACCTTTCTTCTTCAAACTCTGCAATTTCTGTTTCCCCAATTTCTTGATCTCCAGTTGAGGACTCAGGAATTGTTTCTGAAATCATTTCAGAAGCAAGCATTACCTTTCTTTCTTTTGTAGGACATACTGCTGCAAAATGTCCATGGCCCTTGCATTTGTAGCACTGTGGTCCTGCTGCATTGGTACTAGACTTCCTCTGATCTCCATATGGAGGTGCATTTTTGACAGCATTCACAATTCCGCGATCATTAGTCTGTAAGGATGTTGTTCTGGAAGTGCCCCGCCAATCTCTTGTCAAATGGCTTTTAGTAATTGTTTGTTGTTTCTCCAACTGTAGAGCCAACTGGTACGCTTCATCTACAGAAAACAATTTGGCAGTAAACATATCTCTTCTAATATCAACACGCAGTCCTCTCAAATACCTGGCAAGGGTTTGTTGATCGGTTTCCATGACTTGGCTCCTTACTGATAAATCGTGGAATTTTTCAGTATATTGGTCTATTGTCATATGCATACCCTGCATCCAGCGAAGGATATCTTCATATACCAATTGTTCATAATTGGCAGGAAGATATTTAGTCTCCATACGAGCCTTCATCTCTATCCAATCCTGAATAGGAGGTTGGTGTGTTTGACTAAGTTGTTCTTCTACATTTCCCCACCATGCACGAGCAGCCCCTTTTAATTTTAATTTAACAAATCTGACCTTCCGATTTTCAGGTACTGAAAACCATTCAAAATAGTCTTCTAAAGACACCAACCAATCTTGAAAAACATCAAGATCTTGTCTCCCTGTAAAATCAGACACATCTACTCTTATTCCTCTAGAAAGTTCATCAAAGACCCTGCCATCTCTGTTTCTATAATCGCCCACATGTTCTCCTACTTCTTCTGCATCTATTGCTACATTGCCTCCTACATTGCCTCCTTGATTAACTCTGCCCCTTCTGTTATCAACATTATTACTTCTCTCTTCAATATGCTCCAGACGTCCAACAATTGTTCCCAAGGTACTGGTAACTAACTCCATTTGATGTTGTAACTGGTGTAACAGGGAAACAGGTTCATTTTGTAAAGGTGTTGGATGGGGGGTTCTGCAGGGATGTCTGGGGAATATTTGGTGGAAAAGGTATTGGTTGAGGAGAGTTCAATGGGTTCTGTGGGGTTGTTTGTTGTAAAGGATCAGTGTGTGGAAGTGTTTGTTGAGAGGGATGAGATTGGGAAGGACCAGGATCCCGTAATCCCTGATTGGGATTATATGAATTACCACTACGGGTTCCAGGCATGGGAGAACAGAAATCGAAACCAGGCTCTGATACCAATTAATGCCAAACGATATCAAGACAGAACCAATATTCACTAAATTCGGTTCCAACCAAAGATAACTGAAGAAAGAATTGACAAAGAGAAAGAAAGCTGATATTTTATTGCAGAAAATGAAGATTACAGGAAAGATAGAACAAGTAGCCTCACACCACTCAAGAGAATCACTCTCATTTTGGAATCACACCAAAGACAAGAACTGTATTTCAATCTACCAATTCAAACAAACATTCTACATTAAATAGAAATACATATTACAGTTAATACTAAATAACTACCTAAGATAAGAACAATGACAGTTACAATAACTGCTTCTGCCACTTGGAAGTATGAGATGATCTTCAGTTATTAATTGTAACTTCCCTTTTTGCCCACGTGTAACACTGGAATCGTAGCCTCTATAGAATGTATTCCTTTACTTGAATTAGCTTGATCCCTGTCAGTTGTTATGGCCTTCTGTTTGCTTTGGATTACTTGAATTAGCTTGATCCCTGTCAGTTGTTATGGCCTTCTGTTTGCTTTGGACTTGAGTTCTGTCACTTGGAATACTCGAACTTGCATCACCTGAACAAGCTCATTGTCAAGGACAAGTATCCTATTTCAATGGTAGATGAATTGTAAGAAGAATTAGTGGGAGCAACTGTGTTTTCTAAGATTGATCTCAGGTCTGGTTACCACCAGATCAGAATGGCACCTGGAGAGGAATTCAAGACAGCTTTCAGGACTCACAGTGGCCACTATGAGTTCCTGGTTGTGCCCTTTGGGTTGACTAATGCCCCATCTACTTTTCAGAGTTTGATGAATGAGGTTTTCAGGGAGTATCTAAGAAAGTTTATCTTAGTGTTTTTTTTTTTTAATGATATTCTGGTATACAGCCTTACTCTTACTAATCTTTATAAACACGTAAGAATTGTATTTGAATTACTAAGGAAACATCAACGAGTTGCCAAAGCTAGTAAATGTAACTTCTGTAGTGAGCAGATGGAATACCTAGGTCACATTATTTCTAAATAGGGAGTTGTTACTGATCTTCACAAGGTGCAAGCTATTGTTGATTGGCCACTGCCTAAGAACTTGAATCAGTTGAGAGGGTTCCTAGGACTTAAAGGGTATTACAGGAGATTTATTAAAGGGTATATGGCCATCTGCAAGCCCCTGACATAGTTACTAAAGAAGGATGCAGTTGCATGGAATGATGAAGCTACTAGGGCATTTAACCAACTGAAGTAATTACTGACTAATGAACCAGTGTTGGCTCTACCTAATTTGAACAAATTGTTTGTGGTAGAAACATATGCCTCATTGTTGGGAGTAGGGGCAGTACTTATGCAAGAAGGACATTTTATTGCTTTTATTAGTAAGTCCTTGGAGCCAAAACAACAAGCAATGTCTGTCTATGAGAGGGAGATGATGGCTATCATGCATGTAGTCAGTCACTAAATGGAAGCATTATTTGTGGGGAAGACACTTCAAAATTTGCACATATCATATAAGTCTTAAGTATCTTTTGCATCAGAAAGTGGCTGCTCCAGCTCAACACCTATGGCTTGTCAAGCTTTTGGGATGTGATTATGAGATAGAATACAGAAAAGGAAGAGAGAATGTGGTAGTAGATGTCCTCTCTAGAATATCTAGCAATGACCTTTATGCTTTGACTGTGTCTATAATTTCCACCAGCATTATGGAAGAAATCAGGAAGTCATAGGAGAATGACCCCTTTATACAGGCCATCATTCAAGGTTTACAGGTATCATCAGATTCTCATCCTCACTATACTTGGGTTAATAATCATCTCAATAGAAAAGGGAAGGTAGTGGTTGGAAAATAAGTTTATATCCATGTGTCATAGTTCAGCTGTGGGGGGATATTTTGGGGTAACAGGTATTGCTAAAAAAGTAGGAGGGTTGTATTATTGGAAAGGACAACAGAAGCATATTAGAAAATTTGTGCGTGAGTGTTCAATCTGTCAAAGGAACAAGTATGGAAATGTGGTCACCCCTGGACTGTTATAGCCCCTACCTATTCCCTATGCCACTTCATTGATATTAGTATGGATTTTATAGAAGGGCTACCTAAATCTGAAGGAAAAAAGGTCATAATGGTAGTAGTCGATCAGTTCAGCAAATATGTACATTGTCTGGCCCTAAGTCACCCCTATACTGCTCCTAGTGTTGCTAAGGTGTTTATGGACAATGTGTACAAACTACATGGATTACCAGCATCAATAGTTAGTGATAGGGATCCAGTGTTTTTGAGCAAATTCTGGAAGGATATGTTCAGCATTTAATGGGTCAACCTACTCTATTCTACTGCATATCATCCACAAACTAATGGCAAACAGAGATAGTCAACAAATGCATTGAAAATTATCTTAGATGTATGATATGAGAGTGTCCAAGTCTGTGGGTGAGACGGCTATCTTTAGCAGAATGATGGTGCAATACCAACTTTCATTCTGCTACCAAATTGACACCCTATGAGGTACCTTATGGTTTCCCTCCTCCTATACACATTCTCTATTTTTCTAAGGATTCCATAGTAGAATCAGTTGGTGAAGCACTAACCAGAAGGAAGGACATGATTAAAAGGGCCAATAGAAAGAAAAGTGAAAGACATTTTTCAAGAGGTGATTATGTCCACTTGAAGCTACAGCCCTACCGACAACAATCAACTATTCGCACATCATCTCAAAAATTAGTTGCTAAGTTTTTTGGGCCATACCAGATTATAGAAAAGATTGGAAACGTCGCCTACAAGCTGGAATTACCACCTTCAGCAGAGATCCACCCTGCCTTCCATATATCTCAGCTTAAGATGCACCCGGGAAACCACCCTGTGCAAACTACCCAACCTGTTTTGCATCGAACACCTGACCTGCAACCACAAGACATATTAGACATGCACATTGCAAGAAAGAAAAACAGAGCTACTACTCAGTTTCTAGTGCAATGGAAAGGCTTACCACCAGCCGATGCCACCTGGGAGTTCGCGGATGAACTGGCATTACGTTTTCCATGGCTGAACCTTGACGACAAGGAATCTTTCGTGGGGGGGGATTGTCAAGAGTAACAGGAGAAGAAGAAGACGTTGGTAGCTTGAATTTAAAATAAAATGACCGTTGCAAGCCAGTCTTTTGCTTGTTAACTGCCCATGCGCGCCGTTTCACTAACTTGCTATGCATCGTTTCACTCTTCCTTGTGCACTGTGTGGTTGTTGGTGTTGCGCACTGTTTTGCTTACTTGACTCTAGAAACAAGAATAAGAAGACGAAGTCAGTTATTTTCCCTCTTTTCTTGGGGCAAAATGAACTGATATACATTGGGTTGTAACAGAATGAAAGAAAGCAAGGAACATGGCACCAGGATGAGTGATTGATGGAGTTTGATTCGGGTGAATCTCTCACATCATATTTTGAATGAATTAAGCTATTAGGTTCTTGAGTTGATTGTTGGCTAGTGTGAAGCCCTCATTTGATCTAGAATCCCCACTGGATTCATCGTTGATTGGTGGTCTTCTCATTTATTTTGCAACACCCTGCCATCCACGAGAGAACCCAGACCCAAACATCCATAGACCACCGTGTGTCGCCTGAAGCTTTAACCTCTCTCTGAGATCAACTCCCATGAAGTCCAAGACAGAAAAATCCCCAAATCAATTTGATTCCTTCGCCATTGTTTTTCTTTACCTACAGGTTTCTTAATGAAGCACGTGACGAGCACGCCAGTTCGTGTTCATCGAATTTAGCTGACTAGCGCGTGATCTGCACGCGAGCCACGTGGTCCTGTGGTGTTTTCCAGCGATTTTTGGTGTTTTTCCACTCCGAATTTTTTATTTCGAACCCCGAATAGATGCTTCGTTATTTGTGTGTTTAAATTTCATGTACATAGATCTTTTTTTATTGTAAAATTCCATTTTTTTTTCCTGTTTTGGTAGTATCAGTCCAAAAAATAAACGAATAAAAAATTGTAATGATAAAAATAAGGAAATGAATAAGCAAATTTTATTTTATTGATGTGAATTTCATATAAATTTAATCTTATTAAAATTCATAAAATAATAGTAATCTTCGAGCTAGTTTTTGAAACAAACCAAAATAATGGGCAGAGCTCGGTATAATTTTTTACTATCTTTGTGAGTCCAATGTAGGGAATTCCGACCGGTGATGTTATGATATTTACTCATTAGAGGCTAAGCACACTAACACAATATTTAACGTGGTTCGGCAAACCGCCTACATCCACAGGAGAAGCCATTTGATTATATAGGGAGAGAACAAGATTTACAACAATAGAGGAGGAGGAATCATCCCCTCTTTAGCAACTCTCAACCTCACTCTATTTCTCTCTTCTCAGTGCTGCAATGGCAGCCCACTCTCTCATATATTTCTCACATCTTTGGCTGCACACTCTCTCTCAACTCTCTCACATTTTGCTCTCTAACGTATGCCTCTATTTATAGGCATCCATGGCAGCTCCTCTTGCTCTTTTGTCAACAATGGTGGCCACCAACTCCAACTTATCTTCAACAATGGTGGCTGCACCAGCAGCCTTCTTTGACAATGGTAGTTTGCACATGGTTGGTGCAGCTCCAGCTCCAGCTGCTGCATTTGTCAATAGACGGTGCTGTCCATTGATGATTGCTGTACATTAATGGCAACAATCCTAACAATCACCCCCTTTGCCATTTATGTGGGCAATTGTCCTCTTGCTTCTTCAGCACATGCTTGCATTCTGCAGCTTTTCCAAGCTTACCATTCTGAGAGCGTTTGTGGCTAAGTTTACGGCTACTTGCCAAACCTCTCAATCACCAGAGTCACCCAAGCACCCCTTTACTCACTCTAAATGATCACTTCAACCAGATGGTTTGTCACTTCTCATCCGAAGAGTGTTAACGCTTATCTCTGAAACACTGCATTCCCCTTCAAGCATATCAGCCATGCTTGGCCCGGAATGATTTATCAAGCCTTACATCAAGGCTTACAACACCCCCTCAAACAGATATTTCCAAGTGCGACAGTCATTGAGTATTTCAATGTGATCACTAGCTCACCACTCTTCCAAGAGTCTACTCATCCTAGAGTTGCGTCTGCCCTCTGTTCCACCCTAGGAACCACTCCTTACTTCTCCGTGAGTCTCCCGCTCTCAGTCTCAAGAGTTCAGGTAGCTCTCCACCTTTAACCATGAGGACAACCCATTAAAGGTTGATCCATCTCTATCTTCATACTATGAGTATTACAATGTCATTACCGAGCTCACCACCTTAACAAGAGTCAACTTGTTCCTAGAACCTGTGCATGCCCTCTTCTCCTTCATAGCAGTCGCGTCTTAATGCTCCACAAGTCATCCACTTATTGTCCAAGGCAAATGTCTTCTAGCTCATTGATCTTTAGCATGGGGGCAATATCCATGAAAGTCAATCCTGCATTTGTCTCTATACTCATCATAGCCTCTTTATTGGCTATACACTTGTCTATTTATATCCAGCCATCATATCGGCTTTGGGGCTGGGCTCCTTTCATGGCCCTCACAACTTCTCTAAGGTGTTGTCGATACACGACGTCGGACGACGGCTCTCGCTTTTTTTTTGTTTATTTAACAAAAAGGGTTTTTTTCTCAATTGGGGGAAACAAAGATTTTATTGGAGTCGCCATCTAGTAATTTGAGGGAACTAGAAATCCCAAATTAGACACTGGTCCCAGAGATTTGGATACGGGGTTAGTTATGATTAAGGGAAGGTAGACACCACCCTTAAAACATCCTTTCAAAAGAAAGGTTACCCTTACTTGTGTGTTTTTTTATTTGATTCAAATGCGATTATGTTTTGGGTTTATTTGTAAATTTTTTAATGATTAACGTCGGTCCCTAAAAATAGAAGACACGTTAAAAATGACATCAGTCCCTAAAAATTAGGAGACTCGTCTGAGTTACCAAAAGAATTAATGGATATAATCCATTATATTTTGGG